>Ga0302325_10007903_pt1 | contig 23476 bp, 28 predicted proteins | sample Palsa_T0_2_FD_201948 | JGI IMG/M metagenome (GOLD analysis project Ga0302325, IMG submission 201948) | Peat permafrost microbial communities from Stordalen Mire near Abisko, Sweden - Palsa_T0_2 | ecosystem: Environmental > Terrestrial > Soil > Palsa > Peat permafrost | place: Sweden: Abisko... | reverse complement strand
TTCGAGAGGGCGATAACGCGTCCGCTGGCCGGAGCCTCGTCGAAGAGTTCCAGCTCACCGAAGAGTTCGTACGGAAAAATTTCCAGAAAAATGCGCAGGCGGCCGTTGCTGTTTCCGGTCGTGAGCGCCAGTACGCCTTCGAAGACGATCCCGAGGTATGGCCACTCCGCGCCTTCGGTCACGATGGTCTGTCCACGGCGAATCGTGTGCAAACTCGCCTGTGCGGCGAGTTCGCGGCGAAGATCCTCGCTCGCGCCCGCTAAGACGGCGGTGCGCTTCATGATTCCCGCAGGAGAGGGCGCGTCATTCTCAACCGCAACGCGAGTAAGTTGAATCATCCACTCGCGCTCGCCGACGCGGCGATGGTCCACCAGCACTTCGTGCGGCCTCGCCTGTTCCATACGAAAGGCGAGGCCGCGCGGTTCGTGATCGGTCACGATGCTTATCGATCCGCCGAGCGGCAGGCGATCGAAGACCTCAGTAATTTTTTCCGGGCGCTCCCACACGGGAAGAGCACGCAGATCAAGAAGCGCTACATCCATTTGGAACGCGCTTTCTCTTTAGCGGGTGGAACTACTGCCTGTCGGCGACGGCGATGGTAGTGCGGAGAGCGGAGCAAGCGCAACGGTGGTCTTGAGCGACTTCCATAGTTTCTGTGGTCCCGCGGGCAACCTGTCCATGTGTTTAAGGAAGAGCGCGAGCGTCCAAACTTGCTCGTCGGAGAGCGAACGCGTGAACGCGGGCATCCCGGTCATGCGAATGCCGTGCTTGACTTTCCAAAAGGTTTCGGCGTCGGGGTCATCCTCGACGCCGTGCTTGGCTAGCTGGGGTGCGTGCTGATAAAGACCGATCGCGATCGTACTCGACCGCTCGCTCGGAACGCCGTGGCAAGCAGAGCAATTCGCATGGTAGAGTTTTATCGCGGCCACGTAGTTGGCATCCGTCGCGATGACGGGGTTCGACTGTGCCGGCGCCTCGCGCGCAATCGTCGCCTGGAGCGAGCGCGATGCGGCCCAACGTTCCATACGCGATGGCTTTGCGTCCGCATTGGCCGGAATCAACAGACCCTGGGTGATACCAATATATCCGACCACGAGCGCGAAGACGATGGTCGCGAGCACGCCGAAGATGAATCCCTTGAACACTCTAGCTCCTTTAGGACGGGTATGGATTCGCAAATCAAAGCACAGTTTCCCGACGAGCAATCCGGCGACGGCGAATTCGTTCGCCAGGAAGATCACTTCCGCGGCTGGGTGTCGGCGGATGGGCGCACCGGCTTCCCCGCGGTTGCCGGTCGATACCAGCTCTTCGTTTCACTTGCCTGCCCGTGGGCGCATCGCACGATCATCATGCGCAAGCTCAAGCGCCTCGAGGCGGCGATCCCGATGACGATCGTCGATCCGATTCGCGACGAACGGGGCTGGCGCTACGGTACCCATTTCTTGAGCGAACTCTACGCGGCCAGCGATCCGACGTATCACGGACGAGTAACGGTGCCCGTGCTTTGGGACATGCAGACCAAACGGATCGTCAGCAACAACGACGACGACATTTTACGGATGTTCGAAACCGCGTTCGACGCGATCGGCGATCCGGAGCCCGATTTCTATCCGCGAGAGCATCGCACCGAGATCGACGCGCTCAATGCGGAGATCTTCCACGACCTCAACGACGGCGTCTATCAAGCCGGCTTTGCCACCAGCCAAGTGGCATACGAAGAAGCCGCCTACCGCGTCTTTGCCATGCTCGATCGTTTGGAAGAGCGCCTTACGACGCGGCGCTTTCTCTTCGGCAAGAAACCGGTCGAGACCGATTGGCGCGCGTTCGTGACGCTAATTCGCTTCGATCCGGTCTACTACGGCCACTTCAAATGCAACCTGCGTCGAATCGTGGACTACCCCAATCTCTATGGCTACCTACGCGACCTCTATCAATATCCGGGCGTCGCGCAGACGGTCGACTTCGATCACATCAAGCGCCACTACTACTACACGCACGACGACATCAATCCGACCCGCATCGTACCCATAGGCCCTTTGCAGTACTTGGAGATGCCGGCACGTCGCGAGCACCTGTAGCATCGCTGCGCTCGCCCTTGAGTTGCTCGGTCTCACGCGCGCGCAACTCACGAATTTTCTCAAGCCGACAATCGCTATTTGCGAGGAGTGTGGGCGCCATGCCGTAGGCTCGAATCATTTCTCTTGCAACGCTCATTGTACGAACCCATACCCGCCCTACAGGGGACTTCACACTAAGCGGGCGGTCGCACCTAATCGATCGCGTCGAGCTGCGCAGCGCTGACGCCTTCAATATTGAAGCTTTTAAACGGGCTGTATCCGCCTTGAATCAAGCGAACGCGCGATTGCGGAATGCTGAGCGCATGCGCGATGGCCTTGATGCACGCGTCATTCGCTGCGCCATCGATCGCCTTCTCGCGCACCTTGAGCACGAGCTCGTCACCTATCCGCGCGAACCCGGGCTTCGAGGACCCCGGCTTCACGTGCACGCGCAGAATCAAGGCACTTCGGATTCCATCTCTTGCGGATCTTCCTTCGGCTTGAAGAGCGCCTGTGCCACGATCGTCGGAACCAATGCGGTGAGGATCACCACGGTGACCAGGGCGGTGTATTGGGATTGATCGATATAGTGGTGCGTGAGCCCGTAGAGGCTGGAGATCGTGCCAAAGGTGAGGCCAGTCGCCATCATGAGGGTCAAGTAGTTCGCATCGCGCTGACCAAATTTAAAGGCGCGAGCCAGCGGAAGCACGCCGACGATCTTGGCGATCACCTTGACCGCAAAGAAGGCCCCGATTAGGCCAAAGCCTTGCCACGCATCACGCAACGAGACGTACGTACCGGCCTTGAGAAAATAGAACGGCGTGAGCAAGGTCATCGCCATCGTCTGAAGCCGCCGCTTGACGTCGGGATGGGCGATCATCATGCCGGCGCAGGCCAGGCCGAGAAAATAGGCGGGCAAGACGCCCTCGCTCTTCGCGTACGTCGCAATCGCGCTGAGCAGAAAGATGATCGCAAAGAGGATGCGCAGGCCCGGTTCGCTCACGTACCCGCGCGCGCGCTCGAAGACGATGGGAAGCAACTTGGGCACAACGACCATCGCGAGCACGATCGACGCGACGAGCAGCACGAGCCAAAGATTGTAATTCGCAAACAGCAAGCCCAGTGCGACGACGGTGCCGAGATCGGTGAAAAAGCACGCGGCCAGAATGAGTTGCCCGAATTGACGCGTGGCGAGTCCCGATTCGACCATAACCGCGTACACCACGGCCACCGACGTCGTGGACATGGCGATTCCCGCGATTTTCGATCCATCGAGCGACCAATGCGCGAAGAAATACGCATACAACCCGGCCGCCACGAACGGCGCGCCGAAGGAAGCTGCGCCTATGACCGTCGCGGGTAGGATTTGTTTCCGAAGCACGGCGGGATCGATCTCGGCGCCGGCAAGGTAGGTGAGAAGAATGCTGCCGAAGCCCGCCAGAAAATCGATCCACGTGTTGGTGTGCAGACCGATGAAGTTTCCCGCGAGAATTCCAATGAGGATTTCGACTAGCGCGGCGGCCATCTTAAAACGAATCGCTAGCCCCGCGCTCACCGCCGCGAGGATCATCCAAACCGCGGCGACCATGTACATGTTGCCGTTGTCGATTAGGTGCATGGTGCGATCTCCTATCGCGCCGCGAGACGCGCAAGCACAACGCCGGCCGCGGCGCCCACAAAACCGAGCACGACCGACGAACCTACATAGAGAAGCGCCGGCAAGACGCCCCCTTCAAGCAGCGTCAGCGCGTCGAGCGAAAACGTCGAGAAGGTCGTGTAGCCGCCGAGCAAACCAGTCGCCAGCAGCACGCGCAACAACGGCGTCATGCCGAATGCGCGCGTGGCTGCAAGCTGCGCAACGATCCCGATGCAGACGCTTCCGCTGACATTGATGAAGAGGGTCCCATACGGGAAGCCCGGTCCGAAACGTTGCACGAAGAGCTGGCCGACGACGTAGCGCAACACGCCGCCGACCGCGGCGCCGATCGCGACGGCAGCTACGGCGCGCCACTCGATCACGAGTCACCTCGCGAGATCCGCATCAGCTCGAGATTCTCAAGCGTGATCAAGCCTTCGGAGACCATCGCGCGCAGCGCCGGAAGAAAGGCCGTGATCTTGGCTTCCTGTTCGATGACCTCGATGAGGATCGGCAGGTTAGTCGAGAGATCGAAGGTGCGCGCCGCGTGCACCGTTTTATGGATGCCGTAGCCTTCGATGCCTTTGAGCACCGTCGCACCGGTAAAGCCGGCCGCCTTGAGCGCCTCGACGATCGCCATGTATAGCGGCTTGCCCTCGTAGCGATCGGCCTCGTCGATGAAGATGCGCAGCAGCTTCCCTGTGATCCGTTCAGACAAAAGAAAAACCCCCGTCATAAGCCTTGGTGCTACTGACAGGAGCCATCAGCCTTGCGGCAGTTTCCGGGAGCCCCATCCCGTTTGTCTATTCAGGCTTTCGCCTTCGAGAGCCGCAAGTACTGCGCAGCTTCAATCGTGAGCAAGCCCTCGCCCATCATCGTCTCGAGTTCGCCGATCAGCGGCTCGAGCACGGACCAGTCGTCCACCACCTCGATGAGGATCGGCAGGTTGGGCAGCCACGAAAAGACTTTGGCCATGTGCACCTGGCCGTGGCCACCGAAGCCTTCGATGCCGCGGAACACCGTTGCGCCGGCGACGCCGCGCTTGCGCAAGAACTCGACGATCGCGGTATAGGTGGGCTGCACGCCGCGCCGATCCGCTTCGTCGACGAAGATCCGCAACAGCTTACCATCTCGAAAGTCCTGGGCGGTTTGCATCCACGCGTCTCCGCTCACGAGCAAGAATTCCAAGGAGAGGGTGGGTTTCGAACCCACGGAACGCTTTCGCGTCCTGCGGTTTTCAAGACCGCTGCATTAAACCACTCTGCCACCTCTCCGCGCGCAGACCCGTATTTGGTGGAGGCCGGCATCCGACCTTGCTTCGCCCGGCCATGTCCTGGACAGGCCCTCCCGGAACGTCATATTTTGGGATGCCTTGCCCCCTCGTTACGGCGCTACGATGAGTGAACCACTTCGAAGGGGGAGACGACACAACAATGCCAGCGAAAAAACCGAACATTCTGATACTCTGGGGCGACGATATCGGCATCTGGAATATCAGCAAATTTAGCAACGGGATGATGGGGTACCGGACCCCCAACATCGACCGGGTGGCCAACGAAGGCGGCTTGTTCACCGATTACTATTCGCAGCAAAGCTGCACCGCCGGCCGCGCGTGCTTCATCGCAGGCCAAAACCCGATTCGCACCGGCCTTACCAAGGTCGGCATGCCGGGTGCCTCGGTCGGCCTTCAAAAGGAAGATCCGACGATCGCCGAGGCGCTCAAGCCGCTCGGCTACGCGACGGGACAGTTCGGAAAGAACCACCTTGGCGACCGCAACGAGTACTTACCGACGGTGCACGGATTCGACGAATTCTTCGGCAACCTGTACCACCTCAACGCCGAGGAGGAGCCCGAACTGCCGGACTATCCCAAGGATCCAAAGTTCAAAGCAATGTTTGGGCCACGCGGTGTGTTGCATTGCAAGGCAACGGACAAAGACGATCCGACCGTGGACGCGCGCTTTGGAAAAGTCGGCAAGCAGACTATCCAAGACACCGGTCCGCTCACCAAGAAGCGCATGGAGACAATCGACGAGGAGATCACCTCTGCGGCGCTCGCGTGGATGGAGAAGCAGGCCAAAGCCGATCAGCCGTTTTTCCTCTGGTATAACTCGACCGCAATGCACTTCCGCACGCACGTGGCGGAAAAGAATATCGGCAAGAGCGGTCAGGATCCGTACAGCGATCGCATGGTCGTGCACGACGAGCAGATCGGTATGATGCTCAACAAGCTCGACGAGCTTGGCATCGCCGACAACACGATCGTGATGTACTCCACCGACAATGGTCCGGAGAACGACACCTGGCCCGACGGCGCGACGACACCGTTCCGCGGACAGAAAGATTCCAACTGGGAGGGCGGCTGGCGCGTGCCGTGCTTCATGCGCTGGCCGGGCACGATCAAACCGGGCTCCGTCTACAACGGCATCGTTTCGCACATCGACATGTTCCCGACGCTGCTTGCCGCCGCCGGTAATCCGGACATAACCGCGCAACTTCTCAAGGGGACGACGCTCGGCGACAAACCATTCCACGTTCATCTCGACGGCTACAACCAGATCCCGTATCTCAGCGGCCAGGCGAAGGAGAGCCCGCGAAAGGAGCTCATCTACTTCAGCGATGACGGGGACGTTATCGCCGTCCGCGTCGGCGACTACAAGTTCAATCTGGCCGTGCAACGCGCCAACCAGCTGCAACAATGGATGGAGCCGTTCGTGAAGCTTCGGTTGCCGCATATCGTGAACTTGCGCCGCGATCCCTTCGAGCGGGCCGACTTCAACTCGAACACCTACTATGACTGGCTGGTCGATCACGCGCCGCAGCTCTATCTCATGCAGGCGGCCGTCGCGCAACAGATCGAGGACTTTGTGAAGTTCCCGCCGCGCCAGAAACCGGCCTCATTCAATCTGGACGCGGTGCTGGCACAGGCACAAGCACCACACGGCTAGCATCAGCACAGCACTCATGCACGACGAAGTGAGTGCGTTCTACGAGATGCATCCGTACCCACCGGCGGTAGACGACCTGGTCGCCTACCGCCGGCTTTGGGATGACACGCGCCGGCGTGTCGACGCGTCTCTCTTTTGGCCGAACGAAGCGTACCGCGACGACCGGAGCATCCTCGTCGCCGGGTGCGGCACCTCACAAGCCGCGCACTATGCGGTGCGCTGGCCGAACGCTCGCGTCATCGGCATCGACGTCAGCGCCGCCAGCATCACATTTACGCAGGAACTCAAGCGCACCCACGCGCTCGAAAACCTCGACGTCTACCAGCTCCCGATCGAACGCGCAGCCGAACTCGGAAAGTCATTCGAGCACGTCGTCTGCACCGGCGTGCTGCACCATCTCGCCGATCCGGATGCCGGCCTGCGAGCATTGCGCGAGGTTCTCGCGCCAAGCGGCGCACTACATCTCATGGTCTACGCACCCTACGGTCGCGCCGGCGTGTACATGCTCCAAGAGTATTGCCGCCGGCTCGGGATTACGCCGAGTGACACGGCGATTCATGACCTCGCCGCAAGTCTGCGGGCTCTTCCGCCGGATCATCCGCTCGTGCCGCTGCTGCGCAATTCACCCGATTTTTCTAGCATAGCAGCCATGGCCGACGCGCTGCTTCACCCGCGCGACCGCGCCTACTCGGTTCCGCAGCTCTATGAATTTCTGGCTGACGCCGATCTCGAGTTCGGGCGCTGGATTCGTCAAGCACCGTATCTGCCGCAATGTGGCGCCATCGCGTCAACGCCGCATGCGGCGAAGCTCGCGGCGTTATCGCCGCACGAACAATATGCGGCGATCGAACTCTTCCGCGGAACAATGGTGCGTCACAGCGCCGTCGCATATCGAAACGATCGGCCCGCACAAGCGCGCGTCGACTTTGACGGTGACGAATGGCCCGGTTACGTCCCGATTCGGGTGCCGGAGGCGATCGCGGTACGCGAGCGGCTCCCGGCCGGCGCAAGTGCTGTGTTGATCAACCGCAATCACCGCTACACCGACCTCTATCTGCCCATCGACGCCGCGCAAGAGCAGTGGTTGGAGTCGATCGACGCGCAGCGCACCATCGCTGCGATCATCGGTGAGCAGGGCGTCCCCAATCGTGCCCGGGACTTCTTCGAGCAGCTCTGGCGCTGGGACCAGATCGTGCTCGACACCTCAGGGCCCCAAGGAGCAGGCTGACCGACGCGAAAGCGATGTTCATGAGCGCAACAACAACCCCAGCCGGCGGCGTGCGCGACCGCGTCACGGCCCAAGAGTGGGAACAGCGGGTCGCCCTTGCCGCGGCTTATCGCCTGGTCGCGCATTTCCATTGGGACGACCTAATCTTCACCCATCTCTCGGCCCGCGTGCCGGGCCCCGAGCATCACTTTCTGATCAATCCCTATGGGATGATGTTCGACGAAATCACCGCCTCGAGCTTAATCAAGGTCGACCTCGCCGGCAACAAGGTGATGGAATCGCCATACGAGATCAACCCTGCTGGTTTCACCATTCATAGTGCGATTCACGAAGCGCGCGACGATGCCAAGGCCATTTTTCACGTACACAGTTTGAACGGCATCGCCGTCTCGGCGCAAGAACACGGCGTGCTGCCGATCTCGCAGCAATCGACCTTCGTGCTCTCGTCGCTTGCCTATCACGACTACGAGGGCGTCGCGTTGCGGGATGACGAGAAGCCGCGACTGGTCGCGGACCTCGGCGATAAAGGCTTTCTGATGCTGCGCAACCATGGCTTGCTCACCGTGGCTGAAAGTATCGCCGAAGCCTTTCTCGCGCTGTACATCTTTGAAAGCACCTGCGCGATCCAAGTCCGCGCGCAAGGCATGGGCGACAACCTGATTCGGGTCGACCCGCGGATCATCGCCGGCGCGCAAGCGAATTCCAAGGCGGTCACCCGAGGCGCCGGCGGCACACTCGCCTGGCCCGGTCTCATTCGTAAACTCGACCGGATCGATCCCTCTTACGCACACTAAGAAAAGGAGGTTCACATGACCTACGATCGTCGCGCGTTTCTCCTTCAAACGGGCGCTGGTCTCGCGCTAGCTGCAGCGACTGCAACAACTGCCGCCCCCGCCGCTGCGGCAACGCCGCTCGATGCGAACGGTGCACTTTCGGAACTGATGGCCGGGAACGCACGTTTCGTCTCGGATAAAGCTGTGTGTCCGCCGCTTACCGCGCGCCGTCTCGAACTTGCCGAAGGGCAAAGTCCCTTCGCGATCATCGTCAGCTGTTCCGATTCGCGCGTTCCCGTCGAAACCGTCTTCGACCAGATTCCCGGCAATATTTTCGGCATCCGGATTGCCGGCAATTTCATGGACCGCGGCGGGGTCGGTTCGATCGAATACGCGGTCGCCGTTTTGAAATCGCCGCTGATTCTCGTTCTCGGCCACAGTGAGTGCGGCGCGGTTAAAGCAGCGCTCGCGTACGCCAAAAATCCCTCAGCGACGCAGCCGGGTGACATTCAGTACCTGGTCGAGAGCATCGCACCCGGCATCAAAAATGCAACGAGTTCGTTGCATGACGCAATCGCGGCAAACGTGCGGGTCGAGATGCATCGCATTCAAACGATGTCAACCATCGTTAGCGATGCCGTCACCGCCGGGAAAGTAAAAGTCGCGGGCGGCGTATACGATCTTCATTCCGGCCACGTAACCTTACTCTCGTAATTCCCCCTCTCGCTACTGAACGGAGTTAAGAGCAATGGCTATTCGTGCATCCTTCGGGTTGGCTGCCGCTGCGTTCTTCATGCTTTCCGCCTGCGGCGGAGGCGGCAACTCCTCGAACTCGATCCCCACGGCAGGCATGACGCAAGGCAATCTGGTCAACTCGCCCGCCGCTACCACGCAGTCGTATGCCTACCCCAACAGTGCGCCCGCCGGCGTGCGCATCTACGTCCACCTTCCGTTGCGCAACAGCACCGAGTTGGACCAACTGATCTCGCAACAGAGCACCAAGGATTCCCCGCAATATCATCAGTTTTTGACGCCCGCGCAATTTCGCGCGCAATACGGACCAACGGCGAGCAGTCTCGCGACGGTCGCCGGCGCGCTGACCGCGCAAGGCTTCAAGACGGCGATCACCTCGCAAGGCATCGTTGCCGATGCGCCCCAAGCGACGGTGGAACGAGTGTTCAACGTCCACCTCACAAACAAGTCGGCCGCACTTTCTCGCGGTACCCCGGTTACGCTGCTCCAAGCCGATAAGGCACCGACGATTCCCGCCGCGCTTGCGAGCGTCGGCGCGCAAGTCGCCGCCTTCGCCCCGCTACCGGCGGCGCGGCCGAGCTTCGCGAAAGTCAGCACCGCGTCGTTTGCCGACAATCGCTACAGTAACGCTGGACCATACTGGTTCGACGACCTCAAACAGGCGTATCAGTACCCGTCCTACGCGACGGCAAAGGGCAGCGGACGTACGATCGGCATCGTCGCCGCATGTGATTACCTCGACAGCGACGTGTCGCTCTACTTCGGTCACGAGGGTCTTACGCCGCCGAACGTCGTACGTCGCGCGGTTGACGGCGGAAGTCCGCCGTTCGACATCAATAACGGTGATTGCGACGAGGTTTCCCTCGACGTGCAGCAATCCGGCGGCTCCGCGCCCGGCGCAACGATCCTGGTCTATGAAGCGCCGGATGCTTCCATCGTGCCGTCGTTCCTGGATATGGACACGGCGATCGTCGAAGATAACAAAGCCGACGTGGTCAGCACGTCGTTCGGCCTGTGTGAACTCTACTTCACGGCGGCTTACAACGGCGGCGAGGACTTCACGTACCTGTTGAGCGAGTTCCACGACATCTATCGACAAGGCAACGCGCAGGGCATCACGTTCGTGCAGTCTTCCGGCGACAACGGCGCGCTGAACTGCACCGACGTAACCGGTGCGGTCGCAACCCTTGGCGTCAATTGGGCAGCCGATGACACCGACGTCACCGGCGTCGGCGGCACAAACCTCGTCACGAGCTTCAACAGCGGCTCGTTGCGCTCGGCCTATGTCTCCGAAAACGCGTACGATGACCTCTTCTCGGCGAGCTCCGGTGAGCCGGCCGGCGAGGTTTGGGGATCGGGCGGCGGTAAGAGCCTCTATTTCCAAAAACCACTCTATCAATATCTGGTCAATACCGGTGCGTCGACGCGAACCGTTCCCGACGTTGCAATGCACATGGGCGGCTGTCCGGTCGGCTCGGTGCAGCCGTGCGGGCCTGATCGCAGTTCTGATGTCACCGCGCTCGGCGGCGAGTTCTATCTCCTCATCGGAACGAGCGCTTCGTCACCGGAGTTTGCCGGTCTGCAAGCCGTGCAGGACCAACTGCTCGGTAGCCGCACCGGAAACGTGAACTACCTCCTGTACGCGCTGGCAGCGCTCGGCTCGGTCGGAAATGGGCCGATCTTCCACAATAACATCCCGGGTAACGATGGATATTATCCGTCGCACGCCGGATACAACTACGTTGTCGGCAACGGAACCCCACGCGGCGCTCAATACGCGTTCGATCCGTTCGGCCCGGAAGCGGGGAATCCGCAAACCCCGAGCAACCCCTAAGGAATCTCAAGCGGGCGCCGTCTTTGGACAGCGCCCGCTTGCTCGGCCGTCCTGGATTCGGGCTACCGCATTTCTGGGAGTTTGGTATCATGGCGCGCATGAAGTCCGACGCGGCCGCAAACCAAGCGTATCTCTACGGCTTCCCGCTACTGCTGATGGATGCAGCCGCGTGCCACGCGACCGCCGGTCAGGCGGCGGGCTTCAATCGTTTCCTCCACTCGTTCGACCTTTCAGAAACCTGTTTGCGCGCGATCGTGCTTCCGGGCAGAGATCTCGTCTGCTCGATCGCATGGCTCGACTTGCGCCCGGCGCCGGTAATACTCACGTCGCTTCCCGCCGACAGCTACTATGCGATGTCGTTGATCGATGCGTGGACCAATGTGTTTGCAACGCTCGGCACGCGCGCGACCGGCAACGCCGAGCACCGATTCGCGATTACCGGCCCGCAATGGACGGGTGCACTACCGCCGAACTGCACGCGGATTTCGGCGCCGACGAATCTTGTTTGTATTGTCGCCCAATCCTCGGTGGAAGACGTCCCAAGGACGCAGGTCCTTGCGGCGCTCGACGAGCGTTACCGGCTGGATCCACCCGGAACGACGTCGCTTTGTCCCGAACCTGGATCCGCACTTCGCGACGTTGACGCGCTAAGTGCCGAAGAAGCGTTTTCGCGCATTCGTGAGCTGCTGATCGACAACCCGTCGACTCGTGCCGACAGCACTGCGGTCGAAGCATTGGAGTCGCTGCGCGGCCTCGAAGGTCGCGAGGCAACCGCGATAGCCGTTTCGCAGGCGCGCCGGCAGATCGATGATACATCGCTTGATGCGGACCAGAGCGGATGGGCCATTGACGCAAGCGCTGGAAACTGCGGAACCGATTATCTGCGCCGTGCGCGCTCCGCGCGATACAACTTCCTCGCGAGCGCCGCGCAAGATGTACTCTGCGCCCAAACGATTGTGGATGTTCACCATACCCGACTGACGGGGAGCAAGCACTACCTATTACATTTCGATCCATGGGACGAGCCGCCGGCTCGCGCGTTCTGGTCCTTGTCGGCTTTCGACGATGAGCGCTGCATCGCGCCAAATGTTTCGGCGCGCGCGACGATCGACAGCCGGCAACCGCTTGCACGCCGAGCGAACCGTTCGCTGGATCTCTACCTTGCGCACGACGAACCGGCCGGCGATTGGCCGCAAAATTGGCTCGCCTGCCCCGAGTCCGAGTTTACGTTAGCACTGCGTCTCTACTGGCCTCGGCAAGCCGCGTTGAGCGGAGTGTGGATACCGCCGCACATTGCCACGCTATCGCGCTAAGAACTTCATGAACGCGGCCCGCGCTTCGTCAGACTGAAGTGCCGCCGCGAAAGCGGTGAGCTCTTCCTCGAGTGCGCGGTCGACCAGATCCGCAAATCGCGCCTTGAGCAGACGCTTTGTATTGGCAAGCGCCTTGGGGGGTAGCTCGGCCAGCGCTCCGCACATCGTCGCGACGGCACCATCGACGTCACCATCGTCGGCCACACGCGTCACGAGACCCATCTCTTTGGCTTCGTCTGCTCCGAACTGTTCCCCCGAGAGCATCAGCCACGATGCTCGCGTTCGACCGGCGATCAGCGGGAAGAGCACACTCGACCCCGCCTCGGGTACGAGCCCGAGCCGTGCGAACGGCAACCCAAAGCGCGCCGATCGGCCCGCGACGACCGCGTCGCAGTGCATGAGCATCGTGGTACCGATCCCGATGGCCGCACCCTTGACGCCGGCCAAAAGCGGTTTCGGAAACGCAATAAGCGCGCGCAACAGTTTGATGACCGGCAAATCCCCATGATCAGCGCCAGCGCCCGCGGAGAGAAAATCGCCGAGATCGTTCCCCGCCGTGAACGTGTCGCCGCCGAAGAGGCCGACCGCGCGTACCGCGTCATCACGCGAAGCATCGTCGAGCGCGTCGACGAGCGCCTGGTACATCGCGACGGTGATCGCATTCTTCTTCTCGGGGCGATTAAACCGGATCGACGCGACGGCGCCGTCTTTGCCGTAGATAATCTGTTCGCTCATAATCTCAAACCGGGAGTGGGAGTAGCTTGGTTCTGGAGCGTGCGATCACCGCGTCCGGAACGAAAAAGTCCGGCATCAGCGGCGACTTCGGATCGTAGGCATACGCGGACAAATCGGTGACGCCCTGCGCAACCAGCACCTCTTCGTCGATGAAGAAGTTTCCCGTGCATTCTCTGGAAGGGCGGTGCAAAATGGCAATCGCTGCGTCGCCCATGATCTCGGGCTTACGCGACACGCGCGCCATCGAATCGCCGCCAAGCAGGTTGCGAACCGCGGCGGTGTCGATGGTCGTGAGTGGCCACAGTGAGTTCACGGCGATGCCTTGCTCGGCGAGTTCCGCCGACATGCCTAGGGTACACATCGACATCCCGAACTTCGCCATCGTGTAGGCGACGTGGTTCTTGAACCAGCGCGCTTGCATATCGAGCGGTGGTGCAAGGTTGAGGATATGCGGGTTCTCGGCCTTGGCGAGATGCGGAATCGTCGCTTTCGAGCACACGAAGGTTCCGCGTGCGTTGATTTGGTTCATTAAGTCGTAGCGCTTCATGTCGGTCTGCGTCGTCAGCGTGATCGAAATGGCGCTCGCATTGTTGATGCAGACGTCGATCCCGCCGAACTGGGCAACGGTTTTTGCGACGGCCTCCTGCACTTGCTCCTCGAAGCGGATGTCACATTGCAACGGCAAGGCCGAGCCACCCGCGGCTTCGATCTCTTGCGCTGCAGTATAGATCGTCCCTGGGAGTTTGGGATTGGGTTCGACGGTCTTCGCCGCGATCGCAACGTTTGCGCCTTCGCGCGCCGCGCGCAGCGCGATAGCTAAGCCGATTCCGCGGCTCGCTCCCGTAATGAATAACGTTTTTCCTTTAAGCGAAAAGGTCTCCATCAACACTCCTCAAAGGCTGCAGGCAACATGACCCAGGTCGAGATGACGGTTTCCACGCCCATCGGCGCAGTACTGCATATAGGGGCGCAGCAGGGCCGTATCGTTGCCTGCACGTTTCGGCCGCGCGCTCGCGCGCGCGCGTCGACGCCACGCGATCCGCTTCTGCGGGAGGCGCGCCGCCAGATCGATGCGTACTTTCGCAAAAAACTGCACCGTTTTGACTTACCGCTGTTGCTGGAAGGCACGGCCTTTCAATGTGCTGTGTGGGCACTCGTCGCGAGCCTAGAGGTCGGCGAATTGATTTCGTATGGCGATGTGGCGCGAGCCGTCGGGGCGCCGCTAGCGCATCGCGGCGTTGCTGCGGCGATGCGACGCACGCCTTACGATCTGCTGATTCCCGCGCACCGCGTGATCGGCGCCGACGGCACGGTCAAAGGCGCCGGACCAAACTCGCTTCGCCGCCGCCTCCTCACCTTTGAGGGGATCAAGCTGCGCTAACGCAGCAGTTCGCGCCATTCGATGATTGGGCCAAAGCCAACATTACGATCGGCGGCTTCTCCCGTGAGCGGATAACGCGCAGTGAAATTCAGGGTGCGTAAGCCAATCAACCATTGCGAACGGCGATGTGTGTATCCGAAAGTGAGCGACGCATCCACCTCAGAAGCGCGCTCGGGTCTGATCGAGTTCGGCGCGCCGTCGAGAAAGACGTACACATCGGATCCGCTCAGGTACGGCGCGGTTCCGACGAAGGCTTCGAGGAAATGTGATTGGCCGAACGTGCGGTGCAGGCGCAGCGTATAACGCGCGCCGGCCAGACGCGAGGAGACCGTTTGTGACTGCGCGGGCAGCGGTGTGCGTTGGTTGTACACCGTTTCGCCCAGGCCGAGCCATATTTGCCCGCCCCGATCGACCGCATATTCCGCCTGGCCGTTGAAGATGCCCAGCGCCGGCGTCGCTTGTCCGTAGGTTGTTGACGGGCGCGTGCCGGGAATGCTCACCACGGGAATGCCTTCGAGGTGAATGCCGAAGCGCGATCCGCCAACCTGCAATTCTAGTAACGGTCCCGCACCGATGCCGTATTGGCTTCCCGCGACGTCGCGATGCACGCCGACGAGTGCAAGTCCTTGCACACCAACGTACGAATATGGCGACGTAGCAGCGGTTGTAAAAAACACGGCAAGCGCCGCGATACTGCGGCGCTTAAACTTTGGCGGCATCGACCAACACCACGCCGCGTTCTCCGGAATCTCGCAACGCCTTCGCGGCCGCAAGCGCCGCACCGATCGGTTGCGACGGGTCGAGCGCTTGGCTCACGGTAAAACCGGTTCGCTCCTTAGCCTGCTGGTCGATCGGGTCGCGCAGGCTCTGCGGAAGCATCGGGTACCTGTCGATCAGGCCGAGCACGGGCCCGGCTTTGCTCTCAAAGGTCGCGGGGTCGAGCACGACCACCACCAGCTCGTGTTGCTTACCGCCCTCACTATGCGAAAAGATCTGGAATTGTAAGCCCATCGCCTGTGCGCGCCGATGCGCGGTGTCGACGGCGGAACCGCTTGCCGCCACGCTATAGCCTTGGGGCGGATTGGCACTGACGTCGTGGAGCCAGCCCTCGAGCGCTTCGAGCGTCGCGTTCGACTGCGCGATGACTTCGCGGCCTGCTACGGCGACGTTTTTCCCGGTCGTCCCGCTCCAGTCGCGTGCGGTAAGCACGGTGCTGCCCGCATATAAAGGAAAGTCGATGGGATTGCTCGCCGCAGCAGTGGGCGAGGAGGACGATGAGGACTGGGCGGACTGCTGCGAGCAGCCGGCAACCAGCAGGATGAGCGCCACCGCACCAAGGGCTCGTTTCATGCGCGTCGCTTCGAGGAGAAGCTGCCCGAGCCCCGTATCCGGGGGATGTTATGAATTTCGAAGAGTTTTGGCCGCGCTATCTGCGAGCGCATAGTGATTCGCGCACGCGCGCTCTCCACGTCGCCGGAACGATTGCCGCAACGACGATCGTCCTGGGAGCGATCGCGCTGCGCAAACCGTGGCTCGCGGGCGTGGGCCTCGTGGCCGGGTATGGTCCGGCGTGGTTCTCGCACGCGTTCATCGAGCACAACAAGCCCGAGACGTTCTCGGCACCCTTCGCCTCGCTACGCGGTGACTATCTAATGGCATGGCACGTTTTGCGTGGATCGATCGACGAGGAGATCGCGCGCACGCAGGGAGCGATAGCATGAAACGTTTTCTCCTGTTGCTTCTCGCGGTGATGCTTGCCGCGGCGCCCGCCTCTGCATTCAGCCCCCATTCCCCGGTCTTTATCGAGAGCGATGCCGCCTCAGGCATCACGGTCGCGGCCGGCGAGGACTTCTTCATCGCGCTTGCGTCAAACGCGTCGACCGGGTATAGCTGGGGGCAGACGCTGCCCGGCGGCGATCTGATCGTCGCGTATGAGGGCAACGTACGCCAGCCCGCCGCGCAAGCCGTGCCGGGCGCACCGGGCCAGCAACTCTTCATCTATCACGCCAACCGGACGGGAACCGCAACCATCGTGCTCACTTACAGCCGCGCATTCGAACCCGACGCGCCGCCCGCGAAAACGCTGACCTACACCGTCACCGTTCAGTAACGACGTGGACGATCGTCTGTCGTACGGCTCGTACCTCAAGGTCAACGAGCTGCTCGACCTGCAAGCCCCGCTCTCTCGCCCCGAGCATCACGACGAGATGCTCTTTATCATTATCCATCAGGTCTACGAACTGTGGTTCAAGCAACTACGGCACGAACTGGAAGCAACGATCGAATCGCTGGACCGCGATGAACTCCTTCGTGTCTCCAAATACTTCCGGCGAGTGCACACGATTCAGCGCTTACTCGAATCGCAAGTCGACGTGCTTGAGACGATGACGCCGCAAGAGTTCAATGCCTTTCGCGATAACCTCAATCCGGCTAGCGGATTCCAATCGATCCAGTTCCGTGAGATCGAGTTTCTCTGCGGTCTGCGCCGTACCGAGACGCTCGCGCACATCGTGATGGACGACGCCCAGCGGGCACGCCTCCACGCGCTTCTAGAAGCGCCGTCGCTCTACGATCACGTCAAAGCGTTGCTCGCGCGGCGCGGCTTCGCAAGTGAGGCGGGCGCTCCGCTCATCGAGAGCCTACGCGTGATCTACACCAACGCCGAAGCGAACTATGATCTGTATCTGCTGCTTGAGGATCTGATCGAATTCGACGAGCGCTTTCTGCTTTGGCGCGGGCGCCACGTGCGGATGGTCGAGCGCATGATCGGCCAGCGAACCGGCACCGGTGGTTCTTCGGGCGCGCAATATCTGCAAGGCACGCTCGTCCATCGCTTCTTTCCCGAGCTATGGGATGTGCGCAGTTATCTCGGCAAAGGTTCCTACGCATGAGCGCGACGACAACGCAACCGCAGCATCGTGACCAGTTTCCAATACTCGGCGACTCCACGTACTTGGTCAACCACTCGATGGGCGCAGCGCCGCTCGGCGCCAAAGCCGCGCTCGACGCGTACTGGGACGAGTGGGCGGCGAGCGGCCCGGAAGCCTGGGAAGCGTGGCTGCCGCGGATCGGTGCGATCGCCGACGGCATCGGCGCGCTGATCGGTGCGCCGTCCGGCAGCGTCTTCCTCGGGCCGAACGTTTCGGTGTTGCAGGCGGCGCTTGCGAGCAGCCTCGACTTCAACGACGCGCGAAACGAGGTGGTCTACGAAGCGCTACAGTTTCCCTCGCTCACCTATGTGTGGCGCGCCTGGGAGCGCTACGGCGCCCGAGTCCGCGTCGTCGATTCACCCGACGGGCGCACGATCCCGACGCAGCACATCATCGGCGCGATCACCGAGCGCACAGCGATCGCGGTGCTCTCCCACGCATATTACGTCTCGGGAGCGATCGCCGACGTGCGCTCGATTCAAGCTCACTGTCGCAAGGTCGGCGCGTTGCTCTGCGTCGATGCGTATCAAACCACCGGCGTCTATCCCTATGACGTGACCGCATGGGATCTCGATATCGTCACCGGCGGTTCGCACAAGTGGCTGCTCGGCGGTCCCGGCTGCGGCTGGATCTACGTCAAGCCCGATTTACGCAAACACTTCAATCCGGCAGTAACCGGCTGGATGGCGCACGCGCGCCCGTTCAATTTTGAAGAAGCGCCGATTCATTACGCAGACTCGATGTACCGATTTGGTCACGGAACACCTACGATTCCTGGCTACGTCGTCGCGCAGACCGGCCACCAACTGATTGCACAGGTCGGCATCCCACGTATTCGCGAACACAACGTGCGGCTCACGACGATGATCGCGCACATGGCGCTCGAACGCGGCCTGCAGGTCAACACGCCGCTCGAACCGGAGCAGCGAACGGGTTGGATCGGAATCGACTTCGAGGGTTCGGATCGCGCGTATCGCGAGCTGATCGCGCGGCGCGTCTTCATCGATCACCGGCCCGGCTGCGGTTTGCGCGTGAGCCCACACTTCTACACCAGCGATGACGAAATCGAACGCTTCTTCCGCGAGCTGGATGCCATTCGAAAATGACCGATGCGCAATCCATGATCGTCGATCACACCAAGATAGGCGCCGCACTGCGGCGCCTATCGCTGCCTCTTGCCGTACAGATGCTTGGAGATCAACTGCTCGGCACCGTCGACACGATCGCGATCGGCTATATCAGCGTTGGGGCGCTGGCCGGCGTCACCGCCGCGACCACGGTCTTCTTCACGCTGATCATGCTGCTCGCCGGGCTGTGGAGTGGGCTTGGCATCATCGCTGCGCAGCGGATCGGAGCACACGACGTCGATGGCTTCGCGCGCACCATCCGTGCCGGGTTTGTCGTGCCAGCGGTCGCCGCCGTCGTCATGACGCTGGCCAGTTTCCTCGGTGCGCAGCCGCTACTCCACGCCATGCTCGGCAATTTGGGCAGCGTCCACGCAAGCGCGACCTACCTTATCTTGCGCTGCGCTTCGCTCATTCCGATCAACGTTTCAGCGACCCTGATCGTCGGGCTCGGTTCGGCCGGTAATCGTAAGCTCGGCGTGTATTTGCTCGGCGTCATCAATTTGATCCACATCCCGCTGCTCGCGGTCCTCGCGCTCGGATGGCTGACGCACCGTCCCTTCGGGATCACCGGCGCGGGCATCTCGACGCTCGCCTCCGAAACGATCGCCGCCATCTTTGCACTGATCTACGTTGCGCGCAAACCGGTCTATCGAATCTTTGCCCAGCGGGGAGTCGATCTCGCGCTCGCGCTGCGCTGCGCGTGGCTCGGCTTGCCCGAAAGCGTCTTCGGTTTTGCAATCGTCGCTCCTGACGTCGCGATCGTCGCGATGCTCGCGCCGCTCGGTTCGACGCTCGTCGCGGCATTCCGCGCACTCAACGTCGTCTCGGATCTCACCTTCGTCGTACCGAGTCCCCTGCAGAGTGCAACGCAAACGGTTATTGGTCAAAGGATCGGCGCGCGCGATCCACAAGGCGCGCAAGAATTTCTGCACCGCGCGCTGCGCACAACGCTCGTGGTAACCACGATTGCAGGCGCACTGGTCGCAATTGCAGCTTGGCCGCTCGCCTTTCTCTTCACGATGAATGCCGCGGTTGCGTCGGTCGCGGCGCTGCCGCTCGCGTTGCACATGGTCACGATGCCGATCAAGGGATGGGCGATGGTCGCGATCGCGCCGATTCGCGCGGCGGGCGACACGCAGTTCTCGATGGCGGTTGGCTTGGCATGCGGCGTCTTGGTGTTACCGATTGCGTGGTTTTGTATCGAGCGAGCGCACATCGGGCTCTTTGCCGTGCCGGTGGCGTGGATCATAGCATGGAGCGTTCGCGCCGCCCTCACTGCAATCAAGTTACGTTACGCCGCAGGCGCTTGGGCAACGTCCTCGATCGAACCGCGTCCGTAACCGCCGTAAGCGGCTATTAATACGATCAGTAGATGCAGCGCGACATCCCAGCCGTAGATCGGGGCGACGCCGAAGAGCGTGTTCGTGATCGGGATGATCCCCAAGATCACCACGATGAGGTAGATCCAGGCAACGCTGCGGCAGTACAGGACCGACGACTTGAAGCGCAGGCTCGCGACCACGCCCCAGATGCCAAAGAGCAGATGCAAGACGTCGTGCGCCACGTTGACCGGAAAAACCCAAAAGAGCATGCGATACGCAATATCGAGCGTGACGACCGGGGCCTCGAGCGTTGCGTCCGGCGCAATCCACGGCAAGAGTCCCGCCACCCCGGCAACGAGAAAGAGCAGGCCGAGAACGCGAGCAATGAGCGGCGCTTTCATGGCGCGTCCTTATCTCCGGATTCAAGCACGCCCTGCAACTCGGCATGGATTCGTCCGTTCGTTGCGAGGATGCTGCGCGCGTCGACCTGCGCCGGCGCACCGTCGATACGCGTGACGCGCCCGCCGGCTTCTCGCACCAAGAGCGTCCCCGCCGCCACGTCCCACGCCTGCAGATCGAATTCCCAAAAGCCGTCGAACCGCCCGCACGCGGCAAAGGCGAGATCCAGCGCCGCTGAGCCGTCGCGCCGCACGGCCTGCGCGCTCCCCGACGCGCGCGCAAAATATGGCGCGTTGCGCTCGAAGTCTGCCGGGTGAAAACCCGTGCACACCATCGCATCACCGACACGATCGACGCCCGAGACGTGGATCGCGTCATCGCCCAAACGGGCGCCCGCACCGCGCTCCGCGGCAAAGCATTCTCGCAGCGCCGGCGCGTAGACGACACCCGCGATCAACTCACCCGCACGTTCGTAAGCGATCGAAATGCAATACAGCGGATAGCCGTGCGCGTAGTTGGTGGTCCCGTCGAGCGGATCGATGATCCAACGCTCGTCGCTCGTGCCCGGTGCGCTACCACTTTCTTCGGCCAGAATCGCGGCCGCGGGAAAGTCCACGCGCAGACGCGCGATCACCGCGCGCTCGCTGGCCCGGTCGGCAACGGTCACGATATCGGCGCGGCGGCCCTTTTCCTGGATTTCGAGCGGGCAATGCGCGTGCTCGACCAGCACCGCCGCCCCTTCGCGCGCTGCTGCCAGTGCGGTCGTTAACGGATCGGGAGCGCGCACGATGGAATGAGACCTCGCATGTGGTTTAGCCTACGGATTATCATTCTCGGTCTCTGGGTTGGCGCGATGGCGGGGTTTGCCTTCGTCTTCGCGCCGATCGCGTTCGCGCACATCGGGCCGACGCCGGCCTTTGCAGCAACGATCGCCGTCTGCGTGCAGGCGATCGTGCGCGTTGGCGGTTGGATCGCCGTCGTGGCGGCGGCCGTCACGGTCTTCGCTCGACTGGAATCTCGCCGCGTCGCGGCGATCATCGTGGGATTGCTCGCACTCGCCATTGCGTGCGGCGCGTACGAGACGTCGGTCATCATCCCGCAGATGCAACAAACGCCGCTTCTTACCCCGGCCTATGAAGCCTTGCATCGGGAAAGTAGCGGCGTCTACGGCGTCGCATTGCTCGCCGCGCTCATTGCACTGGGCGTGAGCTCGCGACGAGATGCACGAAGTTAATTGAAGAGCGTATAGACGGCGTTCGTGACGTAGGTGCCGTCGGTAACCGTCAACGGAACCGTGACCGTGAGGTCGACGCAATAGGTGGTTATTGCGGTTCCACTGCCCAGGCCAGACCAAACGCTGCCGTCGTCGGCGTACACGATGTACGGCGTGGAGGTCGGCAGCGGCGTAGCCGAATTCTTGTAGGTGTCATTGGCAAGGTCTTTGCCCGGGAAGCCCGAGGCGAAGTCGCTCGTGACCCCTTCCTCCAGGGACCACGCTGTGGTCATGTTGACCGTGACCGTCAAAGAGCACGCCGGCGTGACCCTCACGGTCTGGCCTGGCGCGGCCGTGACCGTAACGTTCGGCACATTGGTGACAAGTATCGTTACCTTAGGATTGGGTGTCACCTCAGCCTGCACGAGCACCGAGTGCTGTACTTGTGCCTGGGCGACGAGCGTCGACGAATCGCCCTCGAAATGAAGCCCCTCGGCGTTAAACGCGCGCTGGACTGAAGGCACCGCGCGTCGCAGCGCTGATGCAATCGTCAAACCGCCCTGCGCCGGCGCCTGATGCGGAACGTATCCGATGGGAGTTCCGACGACTTGCACGACCACGTTCACAACAATTTGGGCCTGCTGCGTTTGGATCGTCGCCTTCACCGGCTGAGTCAGCACGATCCCAAGGATTGCAATCCCGAGGGCAACGAGCACGAGTTGCGCGCGTTTCATTCTCCGACCACCGTATAGACGATCCAAAGGTAGTAGTTGCCGCCCGTGGCTGCACCCGGCACTCGAAACTGGTAATCGTAGTAGAAGTCGCCGTTCGCGCTAGCCGAGAGTGCGACCGGACTTGGATAGGTCATATAGGTTATCGTTGCCGGATTCGTAATCGAATCAGTCCCGCCCGAAACGAGGCCCGTTGTCGTCGCAAACGGCAGTCCCGGCGTGAAGCCGGTATTGGAGTCTGAACTTGCGCCACTGTTGAGATAGTAGAGAGTGGGTCCGGCGTAGGTGTCACCGTTGCTGTTATTCGTGAGCACTGCGGCCGCCTCGCCGTAGACGAGGAAGCCGGCCGTATCGTTGGTGGTGACATGCAAATGCGCGGCGTACTTATACAGGTACGTGTCGCCCGAAAGCGTTGTTCCGAAGTCGACAGTCCCCGTCCCGACGCCGGTTGCGCCCGGGCCGTGCGTGGGCGCGGGCTGCGTCCCGAAGGTCGCGAGGACCGCACCGTAGCCGGCGTTATAGTTCGGCGTCAAAGAAAAGTTGATCATCGGGAGTGCGTGCCACTCGACCCTAACGGTACCGGTCGCGGTTGCCGCGCCGGCTGGGGACAAGACGACGATCATCGCCATCGCGGCGAAGACCCCGCCCATCAATCCCAATAGATACCGTTTCATCGAAGTGACCTACACGCTCCCTGTGCTCGTTTTGATTCGGCTAGTGGACGTCGAAATTGATCTCGCCGCCCGTTTCCGTTTTTCCACCGTAGTCGATGGTCGCGATCGCTTGATACGTCCCGGGTTCCAGTGCCTTACCGGTCAGTTCGATCAATCGTTCGCCGCCGCGCTCGACCAGCATGTTGTCGGGCATCGGCACCTGATATAAAACCGTTCCGCCCTTTTGCACGGTCACCTGACCGCGCAGGTATTCATGGGCGTTACCGACGTTTTTGAAGAGCACTCGGTAGACTTGACGACCGGGCGCCTTCGCACTCGTCATCTTGGTAATCGCGCCGTTGACTTGCACCGTGTTCGGTATGGTGATGTAGAACTTCGACGCGACTCGGGCCGAGAAGGCGACGCCGCCTTGGCGCCGCTCA
>Ga0302325_10007902_pt1 | contig 23478 bp, 25 predicted proteins | sample Palsa_T0_2_FD_201948 | JGI IMG/M metagenome (GOLD analysis project Ga0302325, IMG submission 201948) | Peat permafrost microbial communities from Stordalen Mire near Abisko, Sweden - Palsa_T0_2 | ecosystem: Environmental > Terrestrial > Soil > Palsa > Peat permafrost | place: Sweden: Abisko... | reverse complement strand
CTGGACCATTTGTTCATCGGCCTGGAACTGCGGCGGCACGCCGTCCCGCACGTGGTCAGCGTCGCCCCGCGGTTCATTGGCGAGTTTGAAAAGGGCATCGACTACAAGGGCGACCTGAAGAAGTTCGAGGCAGCGCTGCGCGAGCACGTGGCGATCGCACGGCATTGCGGGCCGTACAAGATCAGCGTGCACAGCGGGTCGGACAAGTTCACGGCGTACCCGGTGATCGGGCGGGTGTGCGGGGAGTTGCTGCACGTGAAGACGGCCGGCACGAGCTATTTGGAGGCGTTACGGGTGGTGGCGCGGACGGCACCGGGGTTGTTCGGGCAGATCAGCGAGTTCTGTCGGGGGCGGTTCGAGACGGATCGGGCGAGCTATCACATCTCGACGACAGGGGCGCAGGTGGTGGCGCTGCCGCCGTATCGCGGGGCGCAGGAGGAAGCGGTGTATCTGGATGAGGTGGCGGGGCGGCAATTGCTGCACGTGACGTTTGGCTCGGTGTTGACGCACACGGAGTTCAAGCCGAAGATTCTGGACACACTGGAGCGCCACGCGGCGCTGCACGAGGAGTTGCTGGATCGGCACCTGACCAGGCACCTGTCCCTGCTCACGAAGGGCTGAGTGGCCAGCGGTCAGGCAAGGCTTTCAAACCGTACCAGCACCCCGAAACGCAGGGGTCACACATCAGGAGTTTTATGGACTCGCCGTTTCTGCGGAGCGATGGTACGGGTGTCCGCTGCGGAACAATTCCAGCCGAGCCTCGATCTCACCGGCCACCTTTTCCTGCCCGTCGGCGCGGGCCAGTTCGACTGCTTTCCGAGCCGTTGCGATGGCTTCGTCGAATTGCCCTGCCGCAGCATACGCAATAGCCAATGTGTCGAGGTATCCTGCCGTGTGATCGCCCGTAAGCCCGCACGCCTGCTGCGCCAGGCCCACAGCCCGAGTCGGTTCGCCTCCGTCCGCCAGTGAGAGTGTGGCCAGCAATCGCGCCAGACTGTTTTGAACCTCGACGAAATCCGGCTTTATCTTCAAGGCCTGTTCGTAGTCCCTGATTGCCTCGGGCGCGTTGCCTGCGTGCTCCATGAGGACTCCCAGATTGTAACGTGCTTCGGCGTAATCAGGTTTGATGCGTAGCGCCTGCTTATAATGCTCGGCCGCCTCGTCATGCCGGCCCATTTGCTCCAGCAGAATCCCCAGATTGAAATCTACATCGGGGTAATTGGGCTTGATTCGGACGACCGTCTCCCAATGCTTGATGGCGTCCTCGGTCTTGCCGGTTTGTGCCGCCACAAATCCCAAATTGTAGTGCGCCTCGGCAATTTCGGGCCGGATCCGCACCGCCTCCGTCCAATGCTCGACAGCCTCCGTCAGCTTGCCCTGTTGGGCCAGGGCGGAACCGAGGTTATTGTGCGCCTCGGCGTAATCCGGTTTCATCTGCAAGGCTTCTTCATATTGCGCAATCGCTTCCGGCATGCGGCTCTCATCCGATAACGTCTTCCCCAAATTGTAGTGCGCCATCCAAGCCGTCGGATTCTTCGCTATGGTGTCCCGCCAGAGCGTTTCGACATCGTGGTAAATATGTGTCTGTCCCCAGGTCAAACCCGCCATCATCGCCAGCAGCACCGCGCAAATGATATTCCCGATGGGCGCCAACCACAATTTGCACCGTCGCAGGACTTGGGCAATTGCGGCTGCGGCCAGCGCCACGACGCCCAAACTTGCGAGGTACTGAAAATGATCCGCGACGAAGGAAAACCGAAAGTAATACACGTCGAAGAATCCCAGGGCCGGCAAAAGCGCGATCAGGAAGAAACCAATCCCGAATAAACCAGCTCGCGCCCATGACCGCCGACGCCACACCACCAGAGCAATGCCAACCACTACCGCGCCGATGAGTGGCAACCAGGACCAGAGGGAGTGCACGGCCACATTCCAGCGGGGATAGATGAAAATAAGATGTGTGGGCCAGAGGATCTTCCCCGCGTAAAACCACATATCCTTACCGGCCACAATAATCCGGTCCACAATCCCCAGCGACCATTCTGCCGTGCCTTTGTGTTCGACTTGTCCCCGCTGCTCCACAATCGCCAATCCCGACATAAGCCAGGCGAGGCCGAAAAACGGCGTAATCCGCGCTGCGTCCACCTTTCCCAACCGTCCGCGTTGCCACCACGCACACAACAACAACGCCAACGGCAGCACCACGGTCGACACCTTGCTCAGCATCGCCCCCGCACCGCACAACATCGCCAGGGTATACCAGGTGGCCGACCCATACGGCTCGGTCAGATCCCGTTCTCGTTCAAATTCCAGGAAACATAGAATCGCGCCGAAGAAGAAAGCCCCCGATTGTGTGTTCTTCATTTCGGTGATCCACGCTACCGATTCCACATTGACCGGGTGCAAGACCCACAGCGCCGCCGCCAGCCATGCTGCCGGTACTCGCAGCCGTCGCAACAAGAAATAAACCAGGACACCGCTCAGCGCATGCAGCGCGATGTTGATGACGTGATAGGGCATCGGATTCAGCCCCCACAACTGGTGTTGAATCCAAAAACTGGTGAGCGTCAGCGGATAATATCGCGACACGGCCAACGACGACCAGATCATCTCCAACCCGTTAGACGCTTTCATCGACGGATTGGCGGTCAGGTGATCATCGTCATCCCAGATGAATCCCCCGCGTGTGGCAGGCCAATACGCCACAAACGTGGCGATCACCAGAACAACGGCCAACAGCCAGGGCTTGGGCATGAAGTACATCTTCGACGGGGCCGCCGACCCCGTTGTCTGCTGCGCCGGAGCGTCATTACGTGTCTCCCCGTTGGTCATCGATTCAATCATAGGGCCTGATGCAGTAACGGGCAAGTTTGCTCGCGTGACTCGCACGCAATTTGCATTGGCTTGTTTACAAATGCTCCGATTTGTGCGATAAATCTCCCTCGTAGAGGCGATGATGCTGCTGACACAGCGGAGCCAAGGGAAGAAAGTCGGCGACGACGAGTAGAACCCTCCGGGCGTGCCCGTTACAGCACAAGGCCGTAGTCGTTGTGCGGCTGAAAAGGTCCGGGCCGTAATGTCTGGACGAAGTAAGGTGGTACCGCGATTCGCATCGCCCTTACAGGTTTATCAACTTCCGTTGGTAGGCCGGTAAGGGCGATTTCGTTTTCAGAAATCAGCTCCATCGGCCGCGGGAGTGGCAACGTCCGAGGCCTGTATGGTGGAGAAACTGATATGAAGACGATTCTGAAAACCGGGCGGGTGCTGTCGTCCGCGGTGGCCCAGCACATCGGCGCGGAAATCACTGTCAGCGGTTGGCTGCACAAAAAGCGCGATCTCGGCGGGGTGACGTTCCTGATCCTGCGCGACCGTCATGGTCTGCTGCAGGCTCTTGTCGAAGAGACGAATGAACGGGAAAAACTGCGTGGACTTCAGGTCGGCTCGATCCTGATGTTGAAGGGAGTTGTGGTCGAAGACAAGCGTTCAGTCGGCGGCGTGGAAATCCATTGTCCCCGGATCACGGTGGAAGTGCCCGTCGAATTCCCCAGTCCGATCGAGATTGATAAGCCCATCGATCATCGGCCCGAAACGCTGGACAGGCTCTTCGAGTGGCGCGTCCTGAACATTCGCAACCTCAGCGAGATGAGTGTGTGGCGCATTCAGGCCAGCATCGGCGACGCGCTCCGCGAGTTTCTTTGCCGGCACGAGTTCGTCGAGTTCCATAGTCCGAAGTTGCTGGCGGGATCGACCGAAGGCGGCGCGGAGGTGTTCCGTCTCGACTACTTCGGCAAGGAAGCGACGCTGGCGCAGTCGGCGCAGTTCTACAAACAGATCATGGTCGGCAGTTTGGAGCGGGTGTTCGAGTTCGGTGGGACGTATCGGGCCGAGCCGAGCACGACGACGCGGCACATGACCGAATTCATCACGATCGACGTGGAAATGGGATTCATCAGCGGCATGGCCGAGCTGATGGAGTTGATGAGCGGCCTGATCAATCACGTGTGCGAGACCGTGTGGCACAAGCACGAGCGCGAACTCCAGGCGCTCCATGCCACGCGGCCCGTGCTCGCGGAGAAATTCCCCGAGATCACAGTGAAAGACCTGCACGAACTCGTCTACCGCGAGACGGGGCAGGATTTTCGACGGGAGAAAGATCCCGCACCATTCGAGGAGCGCTGGATTTGTGAGTACTCCGCCAAACATTGGGGCTGTGAAGCCGTATTCGTCACCGAATTTCCCGCCAGCGGGATGAAGTTCTATCACTACCGCAGCGAAACGAACCCCGAAGTGGCCGAGCGCGCGGACCTGATTTTCTGCGGTGGCGAGATCATCACGGGCAGCCGACGCGAGCACCGGTACCACAAGTTGATTGAACAATTGAAGGCGGCGGGCGGCGATCCTGAATCACCGGGGTTCAAATACTACCTGCAGGCGTTTCAGTACGGTATGCCGAGCCACGGCGGCTTCGGATTGGGCCTGGAGCGACTGACGCAACGGATCATCGGTTTCCGCAACGTCAAGGAGGCGACGCTGTTCCCGCGCGACATGAACCGTCTCGCGCCGTAGTGACGCTGGCCCGCATATTGTAATTGTATTAGATGGGCAACTTGGCGTCGCGAGGGAGCCTCGAATACTGATGCAATACCTGCGCTGGGGCATGGCAAGATGATTGCTGCATGGAAGGGTTAGATGTCGGATTTCCCTGATGGAACGCTGCGGAAGATTGATCTGGGCAGGCTCGCGCCTGTGCTGATCGTGGGCGCCCTGCTGGTCGCGTACGTAAACAGTCTCGCGGCTCCGTTCATTTTGGACGATCTCCGTTCAATTGTGCGCAACGTGCACATTCGCCACTTGTGGCCTTTGGGCAATACGATTCAAGATACCAGCCGGCCGGTGGTGCATCTGTCGCTGGCCTTGAATTACGCCCTGGATGGCTACAACGTCGCGGGCTACCACGCTTTCAATCTCGCCGTTCACATGTTGGCGGCGTTGACATTGTTCGGCATCGCCCGCCGGACGCTGGATGCGCATTACGGGGCATCGGCCCGATGGCTGGCTGTGATCATCGCGCTCGTGTGGGCATTGCATCCACTGCAAACCCAGAGCGTGACCTACGTGATTCAGCGTGCCGAATCGCTGATGGGATTGTTCTACCTGCTCACCCTGTACTGCTTCATTCGGGGTACGCATAGCGAGCCGTGGTATGTCGCTGCCTTGGTGTGCTGCGCATTAGGCATGGCGTGTAAACCGATCATGGTGACGGCGCCGCTGATTGTCCTGCTGTACGACCGGACTTTCGTCGCGAAATCGGTCATGGAAGCGTTGCGGCAACGGTGCTGGTTCTATCTTGGACTGGCGGCGACCTGGGTCTTGCTGGCTTGGTTGCTGGCGATCGGGCCCCGCGAATGGCAAGGTTCGGCCGGACCCGGCCAGGTCTCGTTCAGCACGTGGGAGTACCTGAGGACACAACCCGGAGTAATTCTTCATTACTTGCGACTAATGTTGTATCCGAGTCCGCTGTGTCTTGATTACGCATGGCCCATGGCGCGCACGGCAAGTGAGATCGCACACCAGGCCCTCGTCATCACCGCGATGTTGGCGGCCACTGCCTGGGCTTGGATGCACAAGCCATGGCTGGGCTTTCTGGGGGCCTGGTTCTTCTTGATCCTGGCTCCCAGTTCCAGCGCGATTCCGCTGGCCGATCTTGCCTTTGAGCATCGCGTATACCTCTCGCTGGCCGCCGTGGCGGCCCTCTTTGTAATCGGCGGGTATGAACTCTGCCGACGGGTCGCTCTTCCCGTGAAGCTCGGCGTGGCGGCCTTGGTTGTCCTGGGTCTTGGCTGTGTGACCATCCACCGCAACCTCGACTATCGCAGCGAGCTTTCGATCTGGAGCGATACCGTGGCGAAGCGCCCGAACAACTGGCGGGCGCAGTCAGATCTGGGGGTGGCGTTGGAGCGGGACGGTCGCACCACGGAGGCGATGGTGCATTACGAAGAGGCGATCCGCTTGAAACCCGACTATGCGATCGCGCACTCGAACCTGGGTGTCGCGCTGGCGAAACAGGGCCAGATCGAAGAAGCCGTTGCACAGTTTGACGAGGCGTTGCGGCTGGAGCCTGCATCGGCCAACGCATTGTACAATCTGGGTTTGGCCTTTGCCAAACGCGGCCAGTCCGTGCGGGCCACCTCCTGTTATCGAAGAGCGCTGCTCGTTGATCCGTACTTCGCACTGGCCTGGAACGCACTCGCCAAGCGCTGACCGCCGGCGCCGTGATCCGCGCTATCTCCAGGTCGATTTTCATTGGCCTTTCCGCTCACTTGCCACTCACCGCTTGATTTTGTCCGGGGATTGTGAAAAAACGTTGACATCTCAATGGGGAAAAACCTTAAGATTGCCGTCGGTTCAGATCACGGCGGGCTGGATCTGAAGAACCAGCTTCTGAGTTATTTGCAGAGTCGCGGGTATTTCGTGCAGGACTGCGGGACGCACAGCAAGGATGCCGTCGATTATCCGCGCATTGCGTACACGGTGGCCCGTATGGTGGCCGGCGGAACGTGCGACTACGGCATCATGGTGGATGGCGCGGGTATCGGGTCAGCGATGGCCGCCAACAAAGTCCGTGGCGTGCGGGCCGCAGCGTGTTACAGTGTCGCCCTTGCGAAGAATTCGCGCGAGCACAACGACGCCAACGTGCTCACACTGGGATCGGGACAGACCAATCTCGAAACGGCGAAACAGATCGTCGAGACGTTCCTGGCGGGCGAATGTGTTGAAGAACGGCACCGCAAACGGGTACAACTGATCAATGCGATTCAAGACGGGCCAATTGAAACGGGAGCACACCAGACCACATTACTGGCGACTGTGGGAGACCCTCGCGTGAGCACTTCGCAGTCTGATCTCGAACGCATCGCCAAACGCGTTCAGGATCTTCTCGCCTCACAGGGCAACCCACCGATCGCAGCTACAACGCGAAAATCGAGCCTTGGCCCTTCGCAAATTGCCCAACTGATTGATCACACAGTGCTGCGCCCTGACACAACCCGCTCGGACGTCGATCAACTCTGCCGCGAGGCACGCCAGTACAAGTTTTATTCCGTCTGCGTCAATCCGACGTGGGTATCCTTTGCGCGACAGGCGTTGGAAGGCTCCAGCGTGAAAGTTTGCTGCGTTGTCGGCTTTCCCTTGGGCGCACAGCCGCCGGAGACCAAGGCGATGGAAGCCCGCGCCGCCATCCGCCAGGGCGCGAAGGAAATCGACATGGTCCTCAACGTGGGCGCCCTCAAGAGCGGCGATGACGAACTCGTGTTGCGTGATTTTCGCGGCGTGGTGGAAGCCTGCCGCGACGGCAGTGCCAAGTGCAAGATCATCCTGGAAACTTCCCTGCTCACCAACGATGAAAAATCCCGTGCCTGCGAGTTGGCCGTCAAAGCGCACGCCGACTTCGTGAAAACGTCTACCGGTTTTAGCACGGGCGGCGCGACGGTGGAGGATGTGTCGCTGATGAGCCGCATCGTTCGCGACAAGGGACTCGGCGTGAAGGCGTCGGGCGGCGTGCGGTCACTGGCCGAGTTGACGAAAATGGTCGCCGCCGGCGCGACCCGCATCGGCACGTCAAGCGGCATCAAGATTTTGAAGGAAGCCGCCGGTGAAGCTGTTTCCGGCGAGGGAGCGAAGTATTAGTTCGACACGAAAGGAATGAACCATGGCCGATCTACGCTCATACATTTTTCTCGATAGCTTGCAGCCGCAGGTGGCGTCGTTCTTCGCCACCGTCTCGCAGGGCTTTCTGCCGATCGCGGGACAGGCGTCGCTCTTCGTCGAGATTTCGCCGGGTATGGAAATCAACCGCGTTACCGACGTGGCGCTGAAATCCACGAAGGTCACCCCTGGTATGCAGATCATTGAACGGTTGTACGGGATGCTCGAGATTCATTCCGAATCGCAGGCCGACGTGCGCCAGGCCGGCGCGGCCATTCTCGAAGCGCTGGGCCTGAAGGAAGAAGGCCGCTACAAGCCGCAGATTTTCAGCAGTAGCGTGATCCGCCGCATCGACGATTATCACACGATGCTCATCAACCGCACGCGCCACGGCAACATGATCCTGCCCGGCCATACGCTGTTCACGATGGAGGTCGCGCCCGCCGCGTACGCCGCGTTCGCCGCGAACGAGGCCGAGAAGTCGGCGGAAATCAACATTCTCGAGATCCGCGCGTTCGGCAGTTTCGGCCGTATTTACCTCGGCGGCGATGAAAAAGACATCGATGTCGCCTCGAAGGCCGCCGAAGCCGCGATCAACAGTGTCACCGGCCGCGAGATGAAAGGCGGCGGCGGCGGTTAACACATGTACGTCATTCTGAGCGAAGCAAAGAATCTGACTCGCATTCGGTCAAGACCCTTCGCTTCGCTCAGGGTGACAAATTTAGAAAGAGTTAACGTAAAGGAGAAACGGACATGGCAGATGCATTAGGTTTATTGGAAGCGCGTTCCTTCGCCGCGATGGTGGAAGGGGCCGACGCAATGGTCAAAGCGGCCAAGGTGGAACTGGTCAGCTACGAAAAGACCGGTGGTGGCTATGTCACCGCCGTCATTCGCGGCGATGTCGCCGCAGTGAAGGCCGCGACGGACGCCGGCCGCACCGCCGCCAGCCGCGTGGGCGAAGTCGTGGCGGTCCACGTCATTGCACGTCCTCATCAGAACGTGGATGATGTCGTCCCACTGGGACGCGGCGCCAAAGCTGCCAAGAAGTAGTCAACATTCAACCGTAGGGGCGGGCCTCCGTGCCCGCCCCCATGGAATTTGTTATGAATCTTGGCAAAGTTGTCGGCACCGTCGTCGCCACGCGTAAGGAATCCAGCATGGACGGCTTGAAGTTCATGCTGGTCAAGCATGTCGACACCGAAGGCAAGGAAACCGGTGGCCAGGTTGTGGCTGTCGATGCCGTCGGCGTTGGGCCCGGCGAGCTCGTGCTGATCGCCACCGGCAGTTCGGCGCGCCAGACCCTCGCCACCAAGGATCGCCCGTGCGACGCCGTGATCATGGCGATCGTGGACACGTGGGAAATTGGCGGTACCGAGAAGTATCGAAAGGATTAGTGCGCCATGGCCAGCCTATCCGATCAGGAAATCGAACTCATCGCGCAGCGCATCGTCGCCGATCTTACCGGCAAAGGCGGCGCGTCGTCCGCACCCGTATCATCGTCGTCGAGTTCCGCTGCCGCGCCGTTGCGTGACATCGGCATTTTCGACACCATCGATGAAGCGGTCAAAGCGGCCAGTATCGCCTTCTGCCAGTTCGACCAGTTGGGCCTCAAGAAGCGGAACGACATCATCGCGTCCATCCGTCAGGCGATGCGCGAGCATGGCAGTTCGCTGGCCCGTATGGCCTATGAAGAGACTGGGCTGGGGCGGTACGAGGACAAGATTCTCAAGAACCAACTCGTCACCGAAAAAACGCCCGGCACGGAAGACCTGCTCTCACATACGGTCACCGGCGACGACGGCCTGACGCTCACCGAGGCCGCGCCGTTCGGCGTCATCGGCGCGATCACGCCGACGACCAATCCGACTTCGACGATCATCAACAATACGATTGCGATGCTCGCGGCGGGCAATGCGGTCGTGTTCAATGTTCACCCGAATGCCAAGCGATGCTCGTGCCACAACGTGGCGCTGATCAATAAAGCGATTGTCGCCGCGGGTGGTCCGCGCAATCTGATCGCGTGCGTCGCGAACCCGACCGTTGAAAGTGCACAAGGGTTGATGAAGCATTCCGGTGTCCGCCTTGTCGTCGTGACGGGCGGCGGCGGTGTCGTGCAGGCGGCCATGGCCAGCGGCAAACGCGCCATCTGCGCCGGTCCGGGCAATCCGCCCGTCGTCGTGGATGAGACCGCCGACATCGACAAGGCGGCGCGCGACATCGTGTTTGGCGCGTCGTTTGACAACAACATCATCTGCGCTGACGAGAAGGAATGCCTCGTCGTAGCCAGCGTGGCCGACCAACTCATCAAGGCGATGACCTACAACGGCGCATTCCTGGTGACGAAAGAACAATTGCCTGCGCTCGAGAAGGTCGTATTCAAGAAAACCAATGGCCCACGCCAAGAGGCGGACATCGACCGCTCGCTGATCGGCAAGAACGCGAGCGCGATTCTACAAAAGGCAGGCATTCGTTGCGACGACAGCATCCGTCTCGGCATCTGTGAAGTCGACCACGATCATCCCCTGCTCTGGACCGAACAGATGATGCCGATCTTCCCCGTGACGCGCGTGCGCGACGCCGATGAAGGTATTGATTTCGCGATGCAGTTGGAGCATCCACGGCGACACACATTCATCATGCATTCGGACAACCTCTCGAATCTCAGCCGCATGGCGCGTGAATGCAACGCCAGCATTTTCGTCAAGAACGGCCCATCACAGGCGGGCCTCGGCTTCAAGGGCGAAGGCCCGACGTCGTTCACGATCGCCAGCCCCACAGGCGAAGGTATGACCACGCCGAAGAGCTTCTCGCGCTGGCGCCGCTGCACGCTCGTTGGGGCGTTTAGGATCGTGTGAAGAAATATCCCGCCATCGCGGTTGTCGAATTCAGCAGCATCGCCGACGGCATCTACACGACTGATGCGATTCTGAAGAAGGCCGCCATTGCCATGATCAAAGGCGGCACCATCAGCCACGGGCGCTATCTCACGATTTTTGGCGGCACCACCGGCAGCGTCAGCGAATCACTCACCGAAGCTCTCACCATCGCCGCGGGTAGTGTGCTCGATCATGTGTTCCTGCCTGATGTGCATGAGAAGGTTCACGACGCTGTGCTGGGGAAACGGACCTCTGGCGAGCAAAACACCGTTGCCATCCTCGAAACCGACACCATCGCTGCCAACATCCACGCCGCGGAAGCCGCCGTCAAAGGCACGGAGGTGCAACTCGTGGAATTACGGCTCGCGGAGTACGAGATGTCGGGCAAGGCGATCAGCGTGTACAGCGGCGAGTTGCATGAAGTTCAAGCGGCCATGACCATCGCCAACGATTCTCTGCGCGGTCGCCAGGCGTTCACGCACTACCGCATCATCGCACGTCCGCACGAAGTTATCGCGCAACAACTCGACCAGACCACGCGCTACCATGACGCGAAATTGCATGAACTCGAAGGCGAGGAAGCCTCCTAATGTTGCTCGGCAAGGTCATCGGCACGCTCACGCCGTGCGTCGTGTACAAGGGGTTGGATGGCGTCCCGATGCTCTGGATTCAGCCGCTGGACAAGCAGGGCAACTCGAAGGGCGAACCGCTGGTCGCGTGCGACGGCACCCGCATGGCCGGCCCCGGCGAGTTGATTTATTACGAAGGCGGACGCGAAGCCGCGCTGTTGCTCGAAGAGTCGTTCGTTCCAATCGATCACGCCATTGTGGGGATCGTGGACGAACTGCATACCGAATCATGATCATCGGCACCGTCAGAGGTAACATCGTCTCGACGATCAATCACCCGTTCTACAACGGCAAGAAGATGTTGATCGTGGAGAAGGAAGATTTTACCGGCAAACCCGGCGGCTATCTCATCGCCATCGACGGTGGTGTCGGCGTGGGGGTCGGCGAACGCGTCCTGGTCATCGACGAGGGCAATTCCGCCCGCCAGATCGTTAAGAACAAAGACGCCCCGCTCCGCTCGATCATCGTTGCCATAGTTGACCGCGTCGATGCCGAGGCGTAGGATAATGGCGTTGTTGTAGGCCGACTGCCCTCAGGCGGGGCGGGTGTTAGGCCGCGTCGGGGGACGCTGCCTGCAACAGCACATGAGAGGGTCGTCATGAGATTCGATGTCACGGTGGAATCCAGCAGCGACGGTTTTGTCGCCGAATGCGAAAGCATGGCCTGCAGCGCCAAAGGCCTCAGTTCCACCAACGCCCTCGATTCCCTCCGCGACGAAATCCGCTACCGCCTCGAACTCTGCCCCTGCACCACTGTCAACGACGACTACGTCGAACTCAACGTCGTCTCCGCGCTATAGCCGATTCTTCCGTCCCCTGCCTGCACTTGCTACACTTGTTCCCTGTGAATTCGACGCTAAAGGTTGAGCAATTCATCGCGTTGCCAAACGGAGAAACGATCCGCATCGCCTGGCCGACGTCCAACCATTTCCTATTCGACGCGCCGGAGAAATTCTTCGCACGCACGTGCGTCAACGCCGACTACGGTAAGCCGGGTTGGACGCGGGATTGCGGGAAACGATTTCATCGCGGCTGCGACATCGCGCCGGTCAATGTCACTCGCACAGGCCAGACGACACGCGTCGTCTTCACGGATTGCACAACGAATACAGACTTCGAGAGCGATGAACCGACGTTCGTGCCGCATGACGACGTGTTCTGTGTATTCGACGGCGTCGTTCACGAAGTTATGACCGATGAAATCACCTCTGACTTCGGTAAGCACGTCATCATCCAACACGTTTGGCCCAGTAGCGGCGCGAAGTTCTTCACGTTGTACGCGCATCTTTCCGAGGTTGGCGTCGAGCGGTCAGTGGTCAGTGGCCAACGGATCGGGACAATGGGCCAGACGTCGCGTAGCGCGGACGCGTGCAATTGGATGGCCATCGCACCGCATTTGCATTTTGAAGTGCGGAATGAGGATGGGCAATCGTTCAATCCCGTGGAGTTTCTTCAGCGGTTCTTACAAGTGGACTGATTTACGGTCGGGCGAAGAGTCGGTCGCAGATTTGCCGAACGACTGCACGCTGCCCATGCTTCCCATGCGGCATCACGCCAAGCAAGGGAACACGGCACAATTCGGGCACGGCTTTACTATTGGTCTTTTCGGCCAACCCGCGTTGGCCGCCGACTGTGTCATTCAAGACGATCCCGTTCACCTTCAATCCCATCGCCCGCGCCGCACGTACAGTCAAAAGGCTGTGATTGATTGTTCCCAAACCGAGCCGCCCGACGACCAACAACGGGAGTTTAAGCGCCTTCGCCAAATCCGCTACAAAATAGTTTTTGCGGATAGGTACCATCAGTCCGCCCGCGCCTTCGACCAGCACAATCGTGTACTTATCGGCAAGTTGCTGATATGTCCGTCGAATTTGTTGGAGATCGATGTGTTTGCGCTCGCGTTTTGCGGCGACGCTGGGCGCGAGCGGATGGCGCAGGTAAACGGGGTTGATCACGTCAAGCGGCTGTTCATGATTCATGAGCGCGACATAGATCTCCGCGTCGTGGCGTCCGCCCGCGCCGCATGCGATCGGCTTGAATGCCGCCGCCCGAACGTCGCGCCGCCGCAACTCGGTCAGCAGCGCCGCCGTCACATACGTCTTGCCGACGCCGGTGTCGGTACCGGTGATGAACAGACCTGTTGTCATCCTGCCACCTTCGTTGTCGGCGGATCCTGCGACCTGGGTTCTCGGGAGTCCCACGCACCCGCAACGGCCAAAAGCGCCAACAGGGGTGTGATCGGTACGCGATAACGGCTGTACGAAACAGGGCCTCCAGCCAGCGCCACGAAATAGAGCAGAAGAATGCCGGGTAGCAGGGCCGACCGACCAAGTTTCCAAAGGCCGACCACGCTCAGAATCAGGACGCCCACCAGCGCAATGCTGTACAACGGCGGCCACCAACGCGACGGCGGCTGCGACTGGCGCAATGACGGTTCCAACGTTCGTTGTCCTGGCCCAAGCAGTAGTTTACCCCAGCCCAACGCGGCTTCTCGTAGCGTAAGCAACGGTGCGGACAATAGAATCTGCCGGGAAGAGCGACGAGATTCCTGCAACCTGTGCTCGAAGGACTCGCGATTATCAAAAAACTCGACCGTACCGACCCTCGCCTGCAATTCCTTCTGCACGATGGCCACATCGACTCCCTGCTGTTTTGCCTCAACGCCCGCGGCCCATGACTCCAGCAGGTTGTCCGTTGCATTGGTGGAGAAAAACCATTGCCCGGTCACGGCGGCATTTCGTGCCGTCCACAGGCCGATGAGCGGAAGAAATCCAACTAGAAACATCGCAAGCCAGGCAGCCCGTGCACGCCAGATAATCGCCAGAATCAAGACAACGACCCATAACCACACCCCAATGGGCCGACACAAACTCGTCAGCGACCAGAGTACGCCGGTCCAAAGCCAACCCCACGGTCGTTGATTGCGCCATGCCAATACGCACGTGCCGGCCAGTAGCAGGAGGGTAAACAGTGTCTCGGTGCGCAAATCCAGGCCGCGCATAACCGCGTTGGGGTCAAATGCCACAAGCAGTCCCGCCGCTACTGCCCCATTCCACGGCAACCAGCGGGCGGCCAGCAACGTCGTCAGCAGGCAAATGGCTCCCCACAGCATACATTGGACGGCCAGGAAGACGCCGAGCCGATCTCCGCCCGACTTGATCAAGCCCGCCAAAAACAGAGGATACAACGGAGTGCGTCCGACGTTCGGTAATTCACGACCGTCTGGTGCAATGGCAACGAACCCCTTTCCTGCGGCCAGGTTCCTGGCCAAAGAATGGTACGAGTCCATGTCGACATCTGGATTCAGCTTCGGCATCCACAATGCCAGGCAAATCAGACGCACCACCACGGCCATCGTGAAAATCGCGACGCACGCTTTTGTCTGCTGGCTCATAGAAGTGAAATCGGATCGACATCGACGCTGGCAGCGACGCCGTCGGGCATCTTGGTCGCCGCCATGACCTTGCCTACGGCTTCGACCAACGGCAGGATTTGCGCGCTGCGCACGATGACCTGGTAGCGGTAGTGATTCTGGACTTTTGCCAACGGCGCCGGTGTTGCCCCGCCCATCAAGATCTTCACGTGCGTCGCCTGTTTCTGAATCTCTTTGGCCAAAACTTCCGCCACAAACTTCGCTTTGTCTTCCTGCCGGCTTTTCACGGTCACGCAAATCATGCGCGTTATCGGCGGCATCTCCTTTTCCTGACGAAACTCCATTTCGTAATCGAAAAAGCCCACGTAGTCGTGTTCGCGCGCAAACTGAATCGCTTCCTTATGCGGCGTAAAACTTTGCACGACGACCTCGCCTTCCACATCACCGCGACCGGCGCGGCCCGCAACCTGCACGAGCAATTGAAACGTCCGCTCGCCGGCGCGGAAGTCAGGCATGTGCAGCGCCATATCGGCGTAGATGATGCCCACGAGGGTCACATTCGGAAAGTGCAATCCTTTCGCGATCATCTGCGTGCCGACGAGGATGTCGATCTTGCCCACGCGGAATGCGCCGAGAATTTCGCGGTAGAGGGTCTTGCGCGTCATCATGTCCGAATCCATCCGCTGGACGCGGGCCTTCGGGAATGCCTTCTGGATCGCCGACTCGACCTTCTCGGTCCCCATGCCCGCGTACCGAATCGCCGGGTCGCGGCACTCGGGACAGGACTTCGGCAGACCGCTGGCGTGACCGCATAGATGACACAGAAGCCGCGCGTCTTTGCGGTGATACGTAAGCGAGACGCTACAGTTCGGACATTTCGCGACGTAACCGCACTTCGGACAGAACGCATGCGTCGCATACCCACGGCGGTTGAGAAACAAGATGATCTGCTCGCTTTTATCGAGCCGCGCCTGAATCGCGTCGCGCAGTTTGCGCGACAAAACATACAACCCCTTTTGCCGGATCGCTTCCTGACGCATGTCGATGATGCGCATGATCGGCATTTTCTTGTTGTCCACACGTGAGGGCAACGAGGCCAGCGTGTAACGGCCACGTCGCGCGTTGTAGAAGGATTCCAGTGCAGGCGTTGCCGTACCGAGCACGACGGCGGCACGCTCGATCTTGGCGCGCATCACCGCGATGTCGCGGGCATTGTAACGGGGCGCTTCGTCCTGCTTGTAGCTCGTCTCGTGCTCCTCATCGATGACGATCAACCCGAGTGCCTGCACAGGCGCAAACACGGCCGAGCGCGCACCGATGACGATATGGGATTGCCCGTCGCGAATCTTGTGCCATTGATCGTGCCGCTCACCTGCGCTGAGATTGCTGTGCAAGACCGTGATTTGTTGGTTCTGGAACCGTGCGCGGAAGCGTTCGACAGTCTGCGGCGTCAGTGAAATCTCGGGCACGAGCACAATGGAGCCCTTGCCCTGATGCAACGCATACTCGATGGCTTGCAAATAAATCTCCGTCTTGCCGCTGCCGGTTACGCCGTGAATGAGGACGGGCTTCTCGGGATTGTCGACAGCCACCTTGCACAGATCGAGCGCGTTTTGTTGATCGGGCGTGAGAGTCAACGGCTGCGAGGGGAGAAACACTTCGCCACCAAACGGATCACGGTCATCGATCTGTTCGCTGAGTTCGACATACGCTTTCTCCGCAAGCTTTTTGATCGTGGCCGCATCCGTGTCCGCAAGTTTTGCCAGCTTGAACACGAACATGCCGCCTGATCTCTGCAGGATTTCCAGCACGTGCGCCTGTTTAGGAGCGCGCTTCTTGAGTTTGGCGAGATCGTCCGGCGAAATCCTGCCCGGCTTGACGTATTGGCGCTCCTTCCAACTGATCTTGGCCTTGCGCACGACTTCGGGCAACGCACACTTCACGCACAGTTCCACGGGACAGCAGTAGTACTTGCCCATCCACCGGGTGAGTTCGAGAATCTTGTCGCCCAAGAGCGGCTTCTTGCCGATCACCTCCGCAATCTCTTTCAAATGCGGATACTGCGAGTTGTCCGCCATCCCCACCACGTACCCCTGCGCCGTCGTCTTCCCAAACGGCACGGCGACGCGTGACCCAATTTGCACCGCTCCCGCCAACTGCGATGGGATGCGATAGTCAAACTCGCGATCCAACGCGAGATCGACGACAATTTTGGCGATGGGTTGAGTCACAGCAGTTACATTCTACTCTTTTTGTTCTCTCAAGCGAAGTTTGTCACATGGCGAGAGAATTGACCAAATTCTATTCAGGGTCTACGCTACTGTTTTGGCAGTAGCGAACACTGAACGACTTGATGGACTTGCGAGAGGGACGAGAGCGTCACAAAGTGGAGTAATACGATGTTGAAAAAGCGCCCGATCATCGCCTTTGTGGCGACCACTGCACCGGCTCGCGCGAAGAAATTTTACGCGGACACACTGGGCCTGCGGCTGGTCAGCGAGGACGCGTTTGCGGTCGTCTTTGATGCCGGTGGCACGATGCTGCGCGTGGCGTCCGTTCAAGAGCTCCACCCGGCGGGTTATACGGTCTTGGGCTGGATTGTTCCGAGCATCCGCCTGGCTTTGCAAGACCTCATGTCGCGCGGCGTGAAGTTCCGACGCTTTGACGGGCTTGCGCAGGACGAGAAGGGCATCTGGACATCGCCGAGTGGGGCGCGGATTGCCTGGTTTGAAGATCCCGATGGCAACACGCTCTCGCTGACTGAATTTGAGAAGCGGCCGAAAAGACTGTCACGGAAGGTTCGTAGCAAGTCGCAGCGGAAGCGTGGGCGTTAGGCCGCGCCCCGAGCATCAGTTGCGTCGAATGTGTTCGTTTTCTATTGGTCTAATTGCTGATTTGTGGTTTGTTGTGAACATGAGCATCAAGTTGCATAGGAGGGTCAGTCGATGAGATTTCGATCATTTGCTTTTTGCGCAAGCGTGGCAACTGTGTTCGCCGTACTGTCATTCGGCAGCGGGGTGCGGGTCGCTTCGTCCGCTGCCGCTACGGATTCGGAAACTGAGTATCTTGACCCCAACGGTGATTACAGCCACCTGACGGAACCCGAGGCGCTACGATTGGCGTATCAGGTTCTGCACGACGGCAATCACAACTACAATCGGCACCGTGTTAGGGCGATGAAGGAGATTCGCCAGGCCGCCAAGCTTTTGGGAGATGAACTTGACGGAGATGGAGACGGACACGAAGAGCAAAGTGTATCCGATTCCCGATTCCATCTGGCTCAACGACTACTTGAGCAGGTTCGTTCCCGGCTGGTAGGAGAAGAGCAAGAATCCGTGCGCGAACACGTCGATCAAGCGTTGATGCATCTCTCCAAGGGGCTGAAAATACGCGCGGTGGAAGACGAGCGCTGACCGGCCACGAGGATTCGATTCCCGGCTTGTGCTGAAGATGGCACGAGCGCAAATCACAGGATGAAGGCGGTGCTGCGATTCGTGCTATTCGACTGGGGTGACACGCTGATGTCCGAAGCGGGACCCTTGGATATCCCCATGGCTGATTGGCTGGAGGTTCGCTGCATCGACGATGCCAGCGAGGTTCTTTCGCTCTTGTCGAAATGCTATCGCATCGGAATTGCGACGAATGCAACCGTGTCGAAGAAACGCGATGTTGTGCGCGCGCTTGAGCGGGTCGGGCTGAACATGTTCATTGACGAGATCTTTTGCTTCACCGAACTGGGCCACAAGAAAAGCGAGCCAGAGTTTTGGGATTTGGTGCTCACTCGACTCGGCGCGCGGAAAGACGAATTGGTCATGATCGGCGACTCATTGGAGCAAGATGTCCTCGGGCCGATGCGTGTCGGGATTCGCGGGATCTGGTTCAATTGGAAGCAAGAGAGTTTTTCGGGGCCGCTTTCCGTTCCGTCGGTTCGGTCTCTCCGAGAAGTGCCCGTTGCCATCGAAGATCTCGCTTGATCGACCGTTGGGCCGGCGCATTCTCCCTGAAAACTCCATTCCGTCATTCACTCGGTCTTACGCTATACTGGACGATGTGTCGTCGCGAAAATCAAAAGGCCTGGAGCGGATCGGTAACTGGCTGTCCCTAGCGTTGCTGTTGGGGGCGGTTGGGTCGGCGGCGTTTGTGTACTGGCGCTGGGAGTATCGAGAGCAACGGTTCGACAGGCTTATTGAGGAAATTGCGCCGAAATATGGCGTGGACAAGTTTCTCGTGAAAGCCGTGATCCGCCGCGAGAGCCGATTCAATCCCTTCGCCTGTGGCACGCACGGCGAAATCGGGTTGATGCAGGTGACCGATGGCGCCGGGCAACAGTGGGCACGAGCGGTCGGGCGTCGCGACTATGGGCCGAGTCTATTGTGGGACGAGCGCGTAAACATCGAGGTGGGTTCCTGGTATCTGGCGCGTGGGCTGAATCGCTGGCCGGACAAGGAACCAGATGAGCGGATTGCATTTGCGCTGGCAGAATACAACGCCGGGTTTGCGAACGTCCTGCGCTGGTTGCCGCATGGCCGGCAAACCACCGCCGATGAGTTTGTGGCGGCCATTACATTCCCGACGGTGCGGGATTACGTCACGGATGTGATGGAGAGCTACCGGTTCTACAGGGCACGCGGCCATCTCTGAAAATTGGCGGGTGCCCGCAAACTAACGGTGGTGTCCTGGGTGAGGCCAGGGTGAGGCTAGGAGAAGCGCAGCCACCATTGTGGATGTTCACGGGCACCCATCTTTTTTCATCCTCTGTTAGGATTCGACAAGGTGCCCGTAGGTTTCGTTCAAAAAATATCTTTCCTGTCAGAGCCAGCAAATCTCTGGCGTCTCATCCAGCAAAAAAATAAATCACCCCCCCAACTTCGCATCCTTCGCCCGCGACTCCTCCGCCAGCCGCTTCTTGAACTCCCCAAACCTCGCCAGCAACTTCCCATCCCCCACCGCCAAAATCTGCACCGCCAACAACCCCGCATTCCGCGCCGCCCCGATCCCCACCGTCGCCACCGGCACCCCCGCCGGCATCTGCACCATCGACAGCAACGAGTCCAACCCCCGCAACGCCCGCGACTCCACCGGCACCCCGATCACCGGCAACGCCGTCAGCGCCGCCACCACACCCGCCAAATGCGCCGCCCCCCCCCCCCCCCCGATCACCACCCGCAACCCGCGCCCCTGCGCCGTCCGCGCATACTCCGCCACATCCTCCGGCGTCCGATGCGCCGACATCACCCGCGCCTCCGTCGCGATCCCAAACTCCCCACAAGCCTCCGCCGCCAACTTCATCGTCGGCCAATCCGTATCACTCCCCATCAGAATTCCGACCAATGGTTTTTCCGTCTTGCTCATAACCGAAATTCCTTCCATCCAGCCCAACCAAATAATCTGTCATTCCGAGCTTGTCGAGGAATCTCGTTGTTCCTCATAAAGTAGCCCCCCTCATCGTCGCGCGCGCCTCCATGCCCGCGCAACAGCGGCAGGATCAATACCACAGACACAGGCCGCCACGCAGGGCATGGCTGTTTTCGTCGTATTGCAGCAGGTTTTGGCCGTAGCCGGTGAAGTATTGCACTTGAAATGACGGGTTGAATTTACGCAGGAACGCCACGCCAGCCAGATTAAACCGCAAATCGTAGAGCAAGCCGGCGTGCGACCCATCGTCGCCGATCGTGAGCTTCGTGGAGAACTGAATTCTCTCGGCGGAATTCGGATCCAGCCACGTCAGCGCCGTGAGCAGGTCGGCGTATCCGTGATAGTCCGCAATATTCGCGTTGTTGTCACCCACGCGGTAGTAGAACCACGCGCGCGGTTCGAGGAAAAACTGGAAATTGAACGGCAGATCAAACGTGGCCTTGGGCTGCAGATAAAACGTATTGAAGCTGCGCTCCAGGGTGCCGCCACGACCGTTCGATTCGTGCTCGCCGCCGAACTGCAAGTCGAATTGGAAAAACTCCTTCTGAAACAAGTCGGGATAATAGAAAAACATGGAAGGTTTGTAGCTGGTGTCATAGAAGGATGGATCCTTCGAGAACACGCTCCAAAACGAGGTCTGCGTATACGCCAGATACAGGTGCGTCAGCGGATCCCAGTTGTCCCTGAATTCGAGCAGCTTGTATTTCAAGCTGAACTGAAACTCACCGGCCGGCGCGCTGCCGAGGATGAAATAAATCGGCTCGTAGAACGACATATGATTGGCGAAATACTCCCGCAACTCAGAACCAGGAACCCGTGGCGTCGACACGGAATGTTTCGGACTCGGAAACTCCTCGGAGGCCGGCTGCACGATGGTCGTCACCTGATTGTAGTTCTGGATATCCAGCGTGACCTGACCGCTGCTCGTCAACGGAAGGTCCAGCAGGTATTCCTCTTTGACGAACCCGCCAGGCGCAATCGTTGCCGTCCTCGGACTGCTGCTGGTATTGAGAAGAAGAACTGTCTCGAGCGAGATGGCTTGCCAGGTAAGCGTGCAATTGAGACTCGGCTCGAAGCTTCGACTGATATAATTGGACGAATTATTGAAGCAGTACAGCCAAAGACTGGACCGACTGCCGGCAACCATGGGCCCGGACGGCGGCGCGAAGACAGCGGTGACGTCCTGTGCCCGCGCCGAGACTGCGTTTACCAGGAGCAGGACCAAAACAAACACCAACGCTCCCGTGCCGCTCCCCACGAACGCCCTGGACTGTCTCAAGAGATATTTCATCGCATAGCCTACCGAATCGAAAACATACTGTCCTCTGCGGATTCATGGATACCGGCAACGGTTGGGAGTTCCCGCAAAGGATTTCATCATAATTCACATCCGTCAATAGCAGATATTCAGAAATGGCGAGCAACCCCGATTAAATCCATCCAGTCCGCGCAAACTGAGGCGCCTGCCCTCAGTCGCACCGAAGGGAAGCGCAGGTCGTCCTCGCCCGTCAACAGGTATTGTAGGGCAGCGCTCCGCTTGCCGTCGTCATTGGTAGGAACGCCTCCCCGCTCTCGCCGTTTCCGCTGTAGCCGCGCTCGCTGAGCGCGGATTCTCCACCACGAAGCGGTCGTAGCTGCGCCTGGCCCCGAATCTTTACCCCGAATTCGTTTCGGGGCCCGACCGCGCACCACCCCGTCTTAAAATCGGCTTGTCCGCCGTAGCTCCGCGAAGGCGGATCACCCATCATCATCGCGCGTGCCTCCATGCCCGCGCCTGCCCCGAACCGCCTTCCCGGCCTCACCCTCGTGGGAGCGGCATTCCTGCCGCGATTGCCTCGCCGCCAGAAAATTGATCACCCTCATCATCTCGCCCGCCAACATCGTATTGATGGGGCAACCGGCCCGGTTGCCACCGCTCACAGTAGAACGGGCATGTTCACCCCGATTCTGAGATCGGGGCTGCCCGTTTGCCGTCCGAATAGTGGTGCGGGCGTCTCGCCCGTGTCGTCCCATCGCCCGCTGAAATCTCAGATTTCCGATCTCCCATCGCCTCAATTGGCCACCCATCATCATCGCGCGCACCAATTCCCTCCCCACTGTAGCGGCGGTCTGCGACCGCCGGTCGTACCCGCCCGAATTGTAGAGCGGGCATCCTGTCCGCCATTCCACGCGCCTGCCCCAGCAGCCTTCCCAGACGCCCCGAGCAATGGTCGCCCATCATCATCTCGCCCGCATAGTGGCGCGGGCGTCTCGCCCGTGTCGTCCCATCGCCTCCCCAAGGTCTCCACCAGACTCGTCAGCCTTGCGCCTCCTATACTTCCGCCCCCTACTCCGCCGGCCAGATCCCCTCGCGATGGAAACGAACCTCAATCACTCCACGATTCACCCCAAAGCGTGTCGCAATCTTCTTGGCGAAGTCAGATCGGGCATTGGGTTGCTCACGCCACCCCTTGTTCGTATCCGTCTGGCGGAGTACATACCTCGATATTCGTTCCCGAGCGGACGGCTTGGACGAGGATGGCGGTGCGGTGGGAACATCAAGCAACTGGGTGCTGTGTGGATAATTCTGGCAGGCTTGGAAGCCTGAATTCTCTTGACGAGCGTTGCTGTGTTGTAGTATTTTGCCCCTACGCTGGAGAGGCGAAGAGGTTGGCGTCGCGCTTGCGTTTCCTCTGTCATTTTTTTCAGATATTGCGAGGCACACTGATGTTCAATTCATCTCGTCGCGCGGGTCGCAGCGAGCAGGGGGCTACGCTACCTTCGTCCTCTTTAATTCCCTCCTGCCGAAAAGGCCAAACCACACACGACAGTTGCAAACGGCTGGTGCCTTAGAAAGGAAGTACATGAGAATCAATTCATACTGGAACGTGTTGACGGGGCTGCTGCTCTTACTCGGTTACAATGAAGTCCACAAAGTTGGATTGCAAAGTGCCAACCCAAGTGTTCCACCCCACCCAAACGAAACCGCCGTTATTGAAGTGATGGTCGGTTTCCGTGAATTGAGCCGCAATTCGGTAGCCTCCCTTCTGAAGTTTTATCGCCCATTCTTTTGTTTGTGGACAGTAGTATTGGCTGAGCCTGACTCTCAAGACATGTACTGCACCCGTCTGAAGTCCGACTGCGTAGTCATCAATCCGCCCTTCGATAAAACCCGGCTCCAAAGGCTCAAGTTCCCGTCGATGTCCTTGAGCATCTAGCAGAACAAGATGAATGGTTGTGGGAAAGTGTCTGCGTCCGTTTCCAAGCGTCATGCCGAGATTCAAAAATACATCGTTCGTGCCGACATTCCGCACCGCAACGTCAAATTCAGGGTCTTGCCCTGTTTTGAGTCGGGTAGATACAGGAGAGATTGCGATTTGTAGGCCGTTGCTGGAGGTGTAGTGCCCCCGTGAATCAAGCGGCGAATAAGAGAGTCTTTGGGGTTGATGGTTTGGGTTCAAACGACGCTTCGAATTGCTGTGGGGTCTGATAGCCGATGGCCG
>Ga0302325_10007901_pt1 | contig 23480 bp, 21 predicted proteins | sample Palsa_T0_2_FD_201948 | JGI IMG/M metagenome (GOLD analysis project Ga0302325, IMG submission 201948) | Peat permafrost microbial communities from Stordalen Mire near Abisko, Sweden - Palsa_T0_2 | ecosystem: Environmental > Terrestrial > Soil > Palsa > Peat permafrost | place: Sweden: Abisko... | reverse complement strand
CTGGACGCGGCCGCGCACTACGCACTCGGTCGCGAAGGCGCCCACTCGCGGCGCCGCATCCTGCGCGCGGGCGGCGATGCGACCGGTGCGGAACTGGTGCGAGCGATCGCTGCGGCCGTGCGCGCTGGCGGCTGGATCGAGCCGCTCGAAAACGCGATGGCCCTCGACGTTGCCGTAGCCGGCGGGCGGGTTTGCGGTCTGATCGCGCGGGTGGGCGAAGAACTCGTCGCGCTGCGCGCGGCCGCGGTCGTGCTCGCGACGGGGGGTCTGGGCGGTCTGTACCGTTACACGACCAACCCGACGACCTCGCGCGGCAGCGGCATCGCGCTCGGGGCACGCGCCGGCGCACGCCTGGCAGATCTCGAGTTCGTTCAATTCCATCCGACGGCGCTCGACGTGCCGAGCGATCCGCTGCCGCTCGTGACCGAGGCGCTGCGCGGCGAGGGCGCGATTCTGGTCGACACTGCCGGCCGGCGGATCATGGCCGGCGTCGATCCCAAGCTCGAACTCGCGTCACGCGACGTCGTGGCGCGCCGCGTGTTCGAACTTCGCAGCGCCGGCCAGCGGGTGTATCTCGACGCGCGCGGCGCAATCGGCGCGCGCTTTCCCGAGCATTTTCCGACGGTCTTCGCGGCCTGCATGCGCTTTGGAATCGATCCCAGAGCCGGCCTGATTCCGGTCGTCGCGGCCGCGCACTACCACATGGGCGGCATCGCCGTCGATATCGATGGCCGCACGAACGTGCCCGGGTTGTACGCCTGCGGTGAAGTCGCCGCCACCGGCGTGCACGGCGCCAACCGCCTGGCCAGCAACTCACTGTTGGAATCGGTCGTCTATCCCGAGCGGATCGCAAACGACGTGCGTGGCGTCTCCCGTTCGGCCTTGCCCGAGCCGGCGCTTCCGGCGTACGGCGCCCGCGTCGAAAGTCGGCCGCAGGAGTGGCAGGAGCTGCGCGACGCGATGTACTTCGGCGTCGGGGTCGAGCGCAGCGAAGCCGGCCTCGAAGCGGCGCTGGAACGGATTTTGGAACTCGGGGCCGCCGGCCGCAGCGCCGAGTTCCGCGACGCGGCGACCGTCGCGGCGCTGGTGGCGCGGGCGGCGCTGCGGCGGCGTGAAACCCGGGGCAGCCACACGCGCACCGATTTTCCCGCGCGCGATTCGGGCGAGCGGCATCGCTCGTTTTCGACGCTCGCCGACCTGCGGGCCGCCGGCCGCAGCGCGTGAACGTCGCGGCCGTCCAGAAGCTCACTCCGCTTTCACCGCTGCTCTACGAGTCGCTCGTACGCGCGGCGCTGGCGGAAGATTTCGGCCTCGGCGGGGACATCACGAGCGATGCGACGATTCCGCCCGAGCGCCAGGCGACGGCGTCGTTGGTCGCCCGGCGCGGCGGCGTGCTCGCCGGCCTCGATCCGGCGCTGTTCGCGTTCCGCCTGCTCGACGCGGCCGCGCGCATCGAGATTTTCGCGCGCGACGGCGAGCGTTTGGGCGAAGGCGCAACGATCGCGACGATCGCGGCCCGCGCCCACGCGCTGCTGGGGGCGGAGCGCACGGCGCTCAATTTGCTCTCGCATCTGAGCGGCATCGCGACGGCGACGGCGCGCTACGTCGACGCGTGCAGCGGCACCGGCTGTGCGATCGCCGAGACGCGAAAGACGTTGCCCGGGCTGCGGGCGATGCAAAAGTATGCCGTGCGTGCGGGCGGCGGCACGAACCATCGCCTGCGTCTCGACGACGCGATCCTGATCAAGGACAATCACATCGCCATAGCCGGCGGGGTGAGCGCGGCACTCGACGCGGTCTCGGACCGCGCCGGCCACCTGGTGAAGATCGAGATCGAGGTCGATTCGCTGGCCCAGCTGCGCGAGGTGCTGGCGCATCGCGGCCGGGTCGATTGCGTGCTGCTCGACAACTTTTCGCTCGACGACCTGGCGGCGGCGGTTCGCTTGGGAGCGGGGCGGGTCGCGCTCGAGGCGTCGGGCGGTGTCACCCTGGACAGCGTGGCCGCGATCGCGGCCACCGGCGTCAACGTCATCTCGATCGGCGCCCTCACCCACAGCGTTACGGCGCTGGACATCGGACTCGATATCGCGCCGTAGCGAAGCCGGGGCCGGAGCCGCCGCAGACCGGTTGTCCGGGCAGCCTCGGGAAACCGGCCCTGCGAGTCGAATGATGCGGCATGTCGAAGATGATCGAGCGCGCCTCAGGCCTCGGCGCCGCCGAGACCCCGGAGTATCGCGAACAGAAGGCGCAGTGGGACGCGAACTGGCATTCGCGCAAGGCCCGGCGCGACGAGCCGGGTTCGGGAGCGACCGACCGCACGATCTCCGATTTGCCGCTCAAGCCGCTCTATACGCCCGACGACGTGGCCGAGCTGGACCTGGCGGGGGACCTCGCCTTCCCGGGCCAGTTTCCGTACACGCGCGGCATTCATGCGGGCATGTACCGGGACCGGCTTTGGACGATGCGTCAGTTCGCCGGTTTCGGGAACGCCAAGCAGACCAACGAGCGCTATCACTTCTTGCTCTCGCAGGGTCAGATGGGGCTGTCGGTAGCCTTCGACATGCCGACCCTGATGGGCTTCGATTCCGATGCACCGCAGGCGCGCGGCGAAGTCGGAAGGTGCGGCGTCGCGATCGATTCGCTCGCGGACATGCAGGTGCTTTTCGGCGGCATCGACCTCGGCGCGATCACGACCTCGATGACGATCAACGGGCCGGCCGCGATCGCGCTCGCGCAATACGTGGCTACGGCCGAATCCAAGGGTATCCCGCGGCGCGCGCTCGGCGGCACGCTTCAAGCCGACATTCTCAAGGAATACATCGCGCAGAAGGAGTGGATCTTTCCACCGCGCCCGCACGTACGGCTGATCGTCGACATGATGAAGTTCGCCGCCGAAGAGATGCCCAAATGGAACACGATCTCGATCAGCGGCTATCACATTCGGGAAGCGGGCTCGACGGCAGTTCAGGAACTGGCCTTTACGCTCGCGGACGGCTTCGCTTACGTCGAGGCGGCGCTCGCCGCCGGCATGGAGATCGATTCGTTCGCCCCGCGGTTGTCGTTCTTTTTCAACTCGCACATCGACTTCTTCGAAGAGATCTGCAAGTTCCGCGCGGCGCGCCGCATCTACGCCCGGCGCATGCGGGATACGTACGGCGCGAAGGATCCGCGTTCGTGGACGTTGCGCTTCCACACCCAAACCGCGGGCTGCAGCGCGACGGCCCAGCAGCCCGAGAACAACATCGTGCGGGTGGCCTACGAGGCGCTGGCCGCCGTCCTCGGCGGCACGCAATCCCTGCACACGAACTCGATGGACGAAGTACTGGCGCTGCCGACGGAAAAGTCGGTCGAGATCGCGCTGCGCACCCAGCAGGTGCTGGCCTACGAGACCAACGTCATCAACGTCGCCGACCCGCTGGGCGGCTCGTACTTCGTCGAGGCCCTGACGGCCGAGATGGAGCGTCAGGCCGAGGCCTACTTCGCCCAGATCGAAGAGTTCGGGGGCGTAATCGAGGCAATCGAGGCGGGCTTCTTCCAGCACGAGATTGCCGACGCATCGTACCGTTACCAGCGTTCGCTCGAGACCAAGGAGCGCGTAATCGTGGGCGTGAACGCGTTCGAACGCGAGGAGGCGGCCTCGGACCTCTCGCTGCTGAAGATTGGGGCCGAAATCGAACGCGGTCAAGCGCGTTCGGTCCAGGACGTCCGTGCCGGCCGCGATGCCGCGAAGGTCGAAGCGGCGCTGGCCGAACTCAAGAACGCCTGCCGCGATGAAGATCGCAACGTGATGCCGCCGCTGATTGGAGCGGTCAATGCACTCGCCACCGAGGGGGAGATCGTGGAAGCAATGGTCGAGGTTTACGGAAGGTACACCGAACGTGCAGCGTTCTAGTCTGATCGCCGTTCTCGCCGCTACGGCGCTGGGGATTGCCGCCGGCAGCGCGTCGCAGACGTCGGCCTCCCCGGTGCCCTATGCGACCGGCTTTTCGATCGACGTCGTCCTCACGCAGAAGGTCGATACGCAAACGGCACAGGTCGGCGACAGCTTCACCTTTGCGACCAAGGCCGACGTGAACCTGGGCTCGCTCGACGTCCCGGCAGGGACGCCCGGCCGCGGGCGCTTCGCCGTCGTCGTGCCGGCTTCGGGTAACAAGAACGGCCGGATCTCGCTGCAAGCAGACAGCATCGATCTTCCGCACGGCCCGACGATTTGGGTCAACATCGATCCGTCGGTCACGCCCGTCGGCCGTTTCTCGAACAGATCGTCGGGCGACATCGTGCTCGATTCCGGGACGGAGTTCCGCGTCATTACGATCCCACCCCGAAAAATTCAGGCGCCGCTGCTAACCGAGCCGACCTTGCCGCCGTTACCGGCCGCTTCGCCGACGACGTGATTCGGGCGGCGTGGCTGGCGGCCGCGCTTGCGATCGAGGGCCCGTACGCCGCGAGCGTCGTGCACATCCCGGTGCACCTGACCGAACGGCTGTCCTCGCAAGACGCGAAGGCGGGCGATACCTTCGGCTTCGACACGTCGGCCAGCGCCGAAGTCGAGGGCCAATTTCTGCCGGCCCGCAGTCACGGCCGCGGCGTCGTCGTGTTCGCGAAAGCGGCGCGCGGCCCGCAACCCGGCGTCTTGACGCTCGACGTTCGCACGCTCGACCTGCCCGACGGCCATAAGCTCGAGGTCGGCCTAGAGCCGGGGCAACTCGACCGCAAGATCCAGGGCGACGTGCGGCACTACCCCGGCGGCTCGGTCGGGGCCGTGCCGTTCTCGATCGGCGGCAGCGCTGCTACGAACGTCGTCTACGAGAAGGGCACGGAGTTCACGGTCGTCGCGCCGCCCCCCGCAACGCCCGAACCCGATCCCTCGGCGGGATAAACGCTCGGGTCGCGAACCACCGCAGCGTATGCCCTCGGATAGACCGCTGCGCGTGATCGTCGCCAAGGCCGGCCTTGACGGCCACGATCGGGGCGCCAAGGTGATCGCGCGCGCCCTGCGCGACGCGGGCATGGAAGTGATTTACACCGGGCTCTTTCAGACGCCCGAACAGATCGTGCAGACCGCGATCCAGGAAGACGCCGACGGCATCGGGCTCTCGATCCTCTCCGGCGCCCACATGACGTTGTTTCCGGCGGTCATCGAGCAACTCGCAGCGCAGGATGCCGGCGATATCGTTTTCTTCGGCGGCGGGACGATTCCAGCCGACGACGCCCGCGAACTCAAAGCCGCCGGCGTGCGCGAGATCTTCACGCCGGGAGCGCCGCTTTCGCAGATCGTCGAGTTCGTCCAACGCGAATGCGGAAAGCGCCGCGAGTTGGTTGGGTAGGGCCGTTCTAGCCCGCGATCGCGCGTGAGAGTGCGGACTCGGGTCGCGCCGTCGCCGACCGGCGACCCGCACGTCGGTACGGCGTACGTCGCGCTGATCAACTACTGCTTCGCCAAGCAGCACGGCGGCGAGTTTCTGCTTCGCATCGAAGACACCGATCGCGCGCGCAGTACCGAAGCATCCGAGGACGTCATTCTGGAGGCCCTGCGCTGGCTTGGTCTCGACTGGGACGAAGGGCCGGATCGCGGCGGCCCGCACGGCCCCTACCGGCAGAGCGAACGGCTCGACATCTACGCACGTGCTGCGCAGGTACTGCTCGAGGGCGGCCAGGCCTTTCGCTGCTTCTGCACGCCCCAGCGGCTCGAGCAGATGCGCGCCGAACAGATTCGCGCCAAGCAGCCGCCGGCGTACGACGGGCGCTGCCTCGAACTCGACCCCGCGGCGGTTGCCGCGAACGAAGCGGCCGGGCTGCCGTCGGTCGTGCGACTGCGCGTACCGCGCGAGGGCAGCGTGACGATCGACGACCTGTTGCGCGGTCCGATCGTATTCGAGTGGAAGAGTGTCGACATGCAAGTGCTCGTCAAGAGCGACGGTTGGCCGACCTATCACCTCGCCAACGTCGTCGACGATCACCTGATGGAGATCAGCCACGTGATGCGCGGCGAAGAATGGATTTCGTCGGCGCCGAAGCACCTGCTGCTGTATCGCGCGTTCGGCTGGGAGATGCCGCAGATCGCGCATTTGCCGCTGCTGCGCAACGCCGACAAGTCGAAGCTCAGCAAGCGCAAGAATCCGACCGGGATCCTGTTCTATCGCCGCATGGGCTATCTGCCCGAAGCGCTGACGAATTTTCTGGGCTTGTTTTCCGTGCCTCCGGTGGACGGTGAAGAATTGATGGACCTGGCGACGATGGTCGAGCGCTTCGCCCTCTCGCACATCTCGCTCGGCGGCCCCGTCTTCGACGTCAAGAAACTCGATTGGTTGAACGGCCGTTATTTGCGCGAGAAGCTCGACCTGGCCCAGTTTCTCGAGCGCGTGCGCGACTGGGCCGGGGGCCCCGCGACGTTCGAGCGCATTGCAAGCCTCGCGCAAGGGCGGATCGAGCGGTTGTCGGATCTCGGCCCGTTGTGCGCGTTCCTGTTTGCCGGCCGGCTCGACGTCACGCCGGAACAGCTGCGCGTTGGGAAGCTCGGCGACGATACCTTGCGTAAGACCTTCGCGCTCGCGCTCGCGCTGTTCGACGCGTTGCCGGATTGGGAGTTGGAGGCGATCGGCGCGGCGGTCTCGCGGCTCGGCGATACCGTCGGTGTGAAAGTTCGCGACGTCGTGCGGCCGTTGTACGTCGCGATCAGCGGCAGCCCGCAGTCGCTGCCGCTGTACGATTCGATGCTGCTGCTAGGGCGGGACCTCGTGCGCGAGCGGTTGCGCGTCGCGCTCGAGTGCTTGGGCGGTGCGACCAAAGCGGAAACCGAGGCTTGGAAGAAGCTGCTCGGGGAGGGTGAGGCGGCGTGACGGTGCGCGCCGTGGTCCTGGCTGCCGGTAAGGGCACCCGTATGAAAAGCGGCCGCCCCAAGATGTTGCACGAAGTGTGCGGCCGTCCGATGCTCTGGTACGTGCTGCGGGCGTTGCACGAGGCCGGCGTTTCCGACGTCACGGTGGTGACCAACGCTGCGCTAGCCGAACACGTGCCCGGCCTCGCGGCGCAAGCGGGTCAGATGCGCGTACGCGTCACGCTGCAGGAGCCCCAGCTCGGGACGGGCCACGCCGTCAGCGTCGCTCTGGCCGATCTCGCGCCGGCCGACGGCACGATCGTCGTCCTGAACGGCGACATGCCGCTGATCGAGGCGCAGCTCGTGCGGGCCGTCCTCGACGCTCGCGACGGGGCGCTTGCCCTCGCGACCGCGCGCATGCCGCTGCCGTCGTCGTTCGGTCGCGTCGTGCGCGAAGGCCCGCAGGTCTCGAGGATCGTCGAAGCGCGCGACGCTACCGACGACGAGCTGTCGATCGACGAGATGAACGCGGGTTTGTACGCCTACGACGAAGCCAAGCTGCGTTCCGCGATCGCGGAACTGGGCAACGACAACGCGCAATCGGAATACTACTTGACCGACACGATCGGGCGGCTTACGTCGCGCGGAGAGCGCGTGGTCGCCGTCCTCGCCGGCGACTACCGTAGCGTGCTCGGGATCAACGACCGCGCGGAACTGGCCGCCGTGGCCGCCCTGATCAATCGCCGCCTGTGCGAGCAACACATGCGCGCGGGCGTAACGATCGCCGACCCGGCGACGACCTATCTCGAGCCGGACCTGAGCTTCGGCACCGACGTGACGATCCTACCGAACACGACGATCGGGCGCCGGTCGCGCGTCGGTTCGCACAGCGAGATCGGCCCAAACGCGCGGCTGCAGAATGCCGCGATCGGCGAGCACGTGATCGTCGCCGATAGCGTGGTCGTCGACAGCTCGATCGGGGACTTCTCGTACGTCGGCCCGTGGGCGCACGTCCGCGCCGGTACCGAGATCGCGACCGGTGCGCGGGTCGGCAACTTCGTCGAAATCAAGAAGTCCAAACTCGCCCCCGGCGTCAAGGCCGGCCACCTGACCTATCTCGGCGACGCCACGGTCGGCGAGCGCGCCAACATCGGGGCGGGAACGATCACCTGCAACTTCGACGGCGTCGACAAGCACGAAACCGCGATCGGCGCCGACGCTTTCATCGGTTCCAACTCGTCGCTGGTCGCGCCGGTCACGCTCGGTGACGGAAGCATGACCGGTGCCGGGAGCGTCGTCACCCGCGACGTCGGGCCCGGCGAGCGCGTTGCCGGCAACCCCGCGCGCCGCCTGCCGCAGAAAGACCCGGCTTAGGAGACAAACTCCTGGGGCTCACATCTTGTAACGCAGGCGCAGCTCGATCGTGCGGCCGAGAGGGTACGATTGCGGGACGTAGCCGGCCCGTCCGTACGTCCAGGGCACGACCTGGGTCTGGCCGTCGTTCGTCGGCACGCCGTTTCCGAGCGTGTACGGGACCGAATACCCGCCGGCGGCTTCATACGCCGCCGCATAGAGCGGATTGCCACCGGCATAGCCGGGTGGCCCGATCAAGTACGGATTGCCCTGGTACGCCGTCGGAGACCACTCGCCGAAGATGTTCGCAACGTCGACGATCAGGGTCGCGCGCGGTGAGATATCTCCTTCGAGGTGCAGATTGACGAGGAGCTGGGGCATCGACCTCAGCGTATTGGGATCGGCGCCTTCGCTCGTTCCGAGATTTCCGATGTAGGGATTCGTCTGCGCGTTGTACGGCAACGCGGGGTTCGCTAGGAAATAGTAGTTGTAGCCTGGATTCTGGTAGTTGTCGTTGGGCACGAGCTGCGGTTTGTCGGTCACCGGGTTGAAGATCCAGATCTCTTTGCCGTTTCCGTACGGATAGCCGGTCTCATACGAAAGGGACGGTGTGATCCGCAGCCGGCGATGGTCGGTTTGAAATTCGTACGAGAGCACGGCGGTGAGATCCGGCTCGTAGCTCACCGGGAACAAATGGCCCGCCGCCACTGCGGGAGCGTTGAGATCGTTGTAGGCGAACTGCGAGGCGCTCAAAGAGTATGCGCGCACGAGGTTGGCATCGAAGGTGAAGCCGCCGTTCTTTGCCGACACCTCGAAACCGTTCGCGCGCAGATCGCCGACGTTCGTGGGGACGCCGACACCGTTCGGGTTGAGTCCCGACGCCAGGGCCGAGCGGAAATTGTAGGGCAAGACGTCGATCAGGTCGTGCTCGAACTCCTGATAATACGTCGCGCGAAATTGCGTGCGACCGCTCGTCTCGAAGGAATAGGTAAACTCGTTGCCTTTTTCGGGCGCGAGCGTGACGAATGGTGCAGGAGCTCCGTTGGCCTGGAGGTTGGTCGAATCGGTGCGGTCCGCTTCGAGCGGAGCCGGGGCTACCGTCGTATGGTCGAAGGTCGCCCGCAGCGCGAAGGAACTCCCCAGACGATATGAAGCGCCGAAATGCGGGTCGATCGCTCCGACGTCGTAAGCGAAACCGTCGCTCGGTTTGATGTGGCTGCCCAGCACCCGCGCGGTCCCCGTGAGGTCGAGGCGGTTCGAAGCGCTATAGCTGTCGCTCACGTAGCTCAAGTACGATTGGATCGTCGGACGCGAAGTGATGAACTCGTCCGCGGTCGGTACGATCTGATCGAGCAGCGAGGTGTTGACGCGGTATTCCGCGCCGAAGCGCACGCGATGGCGGCCGAAGATTCCGTCGCCGTCGTAGTTGACGCCCGTTTGGCGCTGTGCCGAGCTCTCGGAGAGCGAGATCGCCCCGTCGGGCCAGCCGTTCTCATCCCAGAACGGCCCTCCCGCCGACGAGCCGAACTCCGAAGAGTAGAGCTGCACGCGCGACAGCAGCTTCGCGCCGGTATGCACCCACTCGGCCTTGAGCGCGTCGTACGAGCCGGTAACGCCGGACGCGTACGCGACGGGCGCGGCTTGATTGGCGGCTCCGGGATAGGGCACGACGTTGCCGTTTGCGTCGGTGCCGTCGAGCGCGCCGACCGTCTCGCCGCCGTAGGGCGAGCCGTACTGGTCGTATTTCGCTTGCCCGCCGATTGCGAGCACGGCGATATCGTCGTTCGGGTCGACGCGGAAATGGATGTTGGATTCGAGCGAAAACTGACTGCGGTTCTGGAGCGCAATGCCGTACGTTCCGGCCTCGGACGGGTAGAACGTCTGGCCGTTCCCGTAGCTGAGGTATTGTGATCCCGCGCGGGCCGCGAACGCGTAGCGCCAGCGCAGATCGGGCGAGGCGCCGAGAAATTCGTAGTCGACCTGCTGCAACCGCGTGCCGGCACCGTCTGCAAGCTCGAGCGAGGTGCGGCTCGGATAGGTTCCGACCGCGGCGATTTGATTGATCACGCCCGCCAGCGAGTTGTCGCCCTCGTTGGTGTATCCGGCCAGCGTCGTCGTCGTCGAGGCGACGCCGGTCGTGGGTAATTGCGCACCGTCCACGTTGCCGCCGGGCTCGGCGATCAGGCCCTGCGGTATGGGAATCGAGTCGTAGTCGAACACGGCGTCACCGGCCTTGCCGCCGCGCAGGATCGCGTTTGCGAATTCGTCGAGATCGACGCCCGGCACGTTCGCGATTGCGCCTTGCACCGTCCCCTCGGTGTAATTCGCGAGCCCGGCCGAGGACGTCGTCGGGGACAGTGCGCTGGCGGCGGCGCCGCTCACCACGTACGAGTCGCTCGTATCGCCGAGCGCGAAGGCGGCCCCTGAGGCATGCACGGTGGCGACGGTCCGCAGGGCCTTTACGAGTTGGAACGCGACCCGCTCGCTTTGCCCCGGTCCCACGTTCACGCGCTCGGTGAGCGGTACGTAGCCGGCGGCCTGAGCCGAAAGCACGTAGGTGTCGGGCGTGAGTCCAAGCAGGCTGAAACGCCCCCTCGCGTCGGTCGTCGTCGAGGCCCGGCCGGAGGGCGAGGCGGCCGAAACGGTGACGTTGGGAAGCGGCAGGCCGGAATCGGTCGTAGCCGTCCCCGTGATGATACCGGTCGTCGCCTCGGCCGCCGGCGCGACGCCGGGTGACGCCTCGAGTGCCACACCGATCAACGCGAAAAGGGCCAACATCAGCGGCAGTCTTTTCATGAGCTTCCCCTAGCTGAGCGCGACGGCTCTGCTACAGCAACGTGTTGAAGTAAATCAGACGAGCGTTGCGAGGGCCGGCGGTGCGCGTCCGCGGATCCGTTGGGCCGCGGTCAGCTCGACGTGGCAAACGAGTTGCTCGATCGAACTGACGAAAACGCTGCGGGCAGCGTTGCGCGCGAACTCGACCAGGATGCGATCGAGAACGTTGCAGATGACGGCGATGAAACAGGGCAGTATCGCCCGCGTGGCATGCCGGATGACGTAGGCGCAGCAGACGCAGACTGCGAGGTGTATGGCGAGGCTCGGGACGATCGGCGCGCCGAGCCATGACAGCCCGTGCATGGACGTTCCCGGGGCAAGCTGCTGCTCGCAGAACTCCATCCCATAGACGACGGCGACCTGGGCTGCAAAAATTGGAGCGATGTGGCGCGAGGATGAGGTCTTCGACAGTCCGCCGACGACCTCGCGCAACCAGTCGCGAGAGCCCGGGTTCGAACGAACGGCCGTGCGGCGGAAGCGCGCGACGAAGAGCAGGAGTCCGAGAACGATACCGGCGACGAGGACCGTCACGACGCTCTGATGATTGTCGTCGACGAAGCCGGGGCCGAAAATTCCGGTATTGGAGATCGTCTCGACCAGCGGGTCGCCGAGCGCGGCCGCAACGAGCGCGATCGCGAAGCCCGAAATCAAGAGAAGAGACGATGCTGGACGCCTCATAGGCCGCTCTATCGACGCGCGGCGGAGATGAACCTGTTACCCGGAAATCTTCGGGTAGGCCGAAGTTGAGGTAGTAATGGACTCGAATAAGGAACAGCACAAACACGAACACGATCACGCGGATGGCATCCTACACGAACACCGGCACGATCACGTCGATCACGATCACGACCACGAACATCACGAGCACCAGGGTCAGCTGCACAGCCATGCCGGCAGCGCTGGCCGGCCCGGGCACGAGCACGAGAACGGCGAGGCGTAACCCGCCGGCCCGGGGCGAATAGCGCGCCAAGAGACGAGGGCGTTTTGGAAGCGACGCCTTTGCGCGTCCACGCTACGAGTTACGGAGAACGAACTAGCGGATTACCGGATTAGCTTGGTTGTGTCGTCTCCCAATGACGGCAAGGCGCGCTGCCTGGCGCTGCCAGGGAGAAGGTGCTCTCCCATTTTGTATACAATGTCCTCAAAATGATGGAAAAGGCAATCAAGCGCGAACAGCATGAGCACGAGCACGAGCACGCCGGCTCAAAACACGCACATCCCCACGAGCATGTCGAGCACGAACACGAGCATAAACACGCCGACGGCTCGGTGCACGCTCACAGCCACAGCCACGGCGAGCACACGCACGCGGCCGACGGCAGTCAGGCTCCGCTTCACGACGCGGTCCACGAACACAGCCACTGACCTGGGACGAGTGCTTCCTTACTGGTTTAAGGGGTTGGAGAACGGCGCGCGGACAGAGCGGCATCGAGATGGTCGATCCGTTTGAGCCGGTACACGACGACCGACACGAGCCAACTGACCAGAAAGATCCCGACGATGTAGAAGCCGAGATTTGCTAGGGGGAGATTCTGGACGGCATCCCAGCCCGCGCCGCCGGCGTGGAGTTCGGAGCCGAGTACTTGCAGTAGCTCGATGCCGCCGATGAACAGCGCGACCACGACCGAGATTGTGGTGATCGTGATGTTGTAGTAGAGCTTTCGCATCGGCCGCAAGAAAGCCCAACCGTACGCGCCCAGCATCGCGACCCCGTCCGTCGTATCGACGAGCGACATGCCGGCCACGAACAACAGCGGCAACAGCAAGATGAGCGCGATCGGCATCCCGCTCGCGCCGGTGGCAGCGGCAATGCCGAGCAGACCGACTTCGCTTGCCGTGTCGAATCCAAGTCCGAACAAGAACCCGATCGGGTACATGTTCCAACTTTCGGTGACGACGCGTAAGAGCGGGCGCAGGATTCGTGCCAGCAACCCACGCCCGGCAAGGTACGCGTCGAGCGTTTGGTCGTCGTACTTGCCGTCGTCGACGGCGCGTCTCCACGTCGACACGATTTCGAACAGAACGACGATATTGATGGCGGCAATGATCACGAGAAACAGGCCCGAGACCGCCGTTCCGACGACGGCGCCGAGCGACTGCAGCGTCGGGAGATTGTTCCGCACGAATGCTGCCGAGACCGCGATCAGCGCGCTCAACAGAAGCACGACCGTCGAGTGACCGAGGGAGAAGAAAAAACCCACGCCGACGGGTCTCTTCCCGTCCTGCATGAGCTTCCTGGTCGTGTTGTCGATGGCCGCGATGTGATCCGGATCGACGGCATGGCGAAGTCCAAATCCGTATGCCGTGATCCCGAGGCCAAGCAAAATCGGGTATCGTGCCGCTGCTACAACGATCGCGAGCCACGTTCCCACGTTGAGAACGGCGAGGAGCGCGTAGACGACGACCAATCGTCTGCGCAGGTCGGGCGCCGCCATACTCCACAGCTTTCGTATCCGTTCGAAGCGCGGGATCGCGGGATCGAAACGAGCGTCGAGAATCGCGATGATGTCCTCGTGTCGGCGGGCAGAAAGGCCCGGGCGATGACCGGGTTTCTTGCCGTTGGTTGTCCGGCCCGAGAATCCATCGAATTCCGCGAGTTTGACTACAATGTAGACGCTTTGGACGCAAAAATCGTGGTCATTGATTACGTTTGACGTGGACTGATTTCTTTTTCGCGAGCGCTGTGGGAGTCTATTGTGTAGTCCTGCGCACGCTAACGCGAGTCTTAATCAAGCGGCCCGGTCCCTCGGCGCTAGGAGTTCCATACGCTTACGACCGTCGTGTTTGCCGTCTCGCTCGCGTGGCCTCATTCGCCGGCCACCGGACCATCGACGGTGGCGCCGTCAAGTTCGGCAGCGGCGACGGCTGCGCCGGCATCGCCATCGCCGTGTCCCACCGCTACCGCGACGTCCACTGGAAGCGGTGCCGCGGCAGCGGCGTCACCCGCTCCCTGTCCCACCACCACGGCGCTGAAGACGATCGCCGTCGTGGCCGTGGCCGGGCGTAAAGCGGATCTCGTCGGTATAGCCAACGCTGCGTCAGAGGGCACCATCGGTGAGGAGGAGATCGCGGACCGGCCGATCCTGCGACCCGGAGAGGTTTTGGAGGCGATTCCGGGCCTCGTCATCACCCAGCATAGCGGCGAAGGCAAAGCAAACCAGTATTACCTGCGCGGCTTTCAGCTCGATCACGGCACCGACTTGGAGAGTACGATCGGCGGCATACCGATCAACATGGTGTCGCACGCGCACGGTCAGGGCTATTCCGACATCAACTGGCTCATGCCCGAACTCGTCAGTTATGTCGAGTTCAAGAAGGGGACCTATTACGCCGATCAGGGCGATTTCTCGACGGCGGGGTCCTACAATCTCTACTTTCGAGACACGATCGAGCCCGTAACGGAGTTCGGCATCGGCGATTACGGCTACGACCGCCTTTTTACGGCCGGGTCGCCGGGGGTCGGCAACGGCCATCTTCTGTACGGCATCGAGATCTATCACGACAACGGCACCCTTGTTAAGCCGGACGAGTTCCACAAGCTCAACGCTATGGCGCGCTACACGTTCGGCAAAGCCAACGATCGCTTCGCGCTCAACGCCTTCGCCTACGATGGCGCCTTCAACTCGAGCGACCAAATTCCGCAGCGCCTGGTTAGTGCCGGACTGCTCAGCGCCGACGGATACATCGATCCCAGCGACGGCGGTAACACCGATCGATACGCCCTCTCGGCGCAGTGGCAACATCAGGATCCAAACGGTATGACGAAATTCAATGCCTACGGGGTCGACTATTTCCTTGACCTCTTCTCGGACTTTACGTACTACCTGTACGACGGGAACAACTACTACAACGAAACGTCGAATCCGATCACGTGTAACGCCGCGTTCGTGACCTGCACGCCCAACGGACCGGGCGAGTTGCGCGCCCCAAACTACCACGCAAATTGCCCGGCCTACAGCGCGCCGGCGGGCGCAGCGACCGGCTCGCTGACGCCGATTCCCTACAATTTCCAATGCGGCGACCAGCGCGAACAGGAGGACAAGCGCTTCATCTCGGGATTCAATTATTCGAGAACCTTCGTAACGCCGGGATCCCTTACGACGATCGGCGTCGACACCCGCAACGACAACATCTCGACGCTCGGGTTGTTCCTCGACGAGGACCGCAATCGCTTCCCCGAAGGTACGTTGAGCGACGACCATGCCGTCGAACGCGGCTCCGACGTCTACGTCCAGTCGGAACTGCGCTTCGGCCCGAAGCTGCGCCTCGACCCCGGCCTGCGCTTCGACTATTACACGTTCCACGACGCTGCCTACGATCCGCGCAACAGCGGCGCGGGTTCGGCAGCGCTGGTCGACCCCAAGATGAACCTCGCTTACCCGTTCAACCACCGAGGTGAGCTGTACCTCGACTTTGGCGACAGCTTCCACTCCAACGACGTACGCGGTGTGACGTACGTCGACGATCCCCAAACCCACGCACCGTTCGATTCGACTGGAGCGCCGGTCGAACGGAACCCGCTGCTCAACCGCTCGGCCGGAGAAGAGGTCGGGTACCGCTATACGATTCCGCAGTACACGGGCACGTTCGCGCTCTTCGAGCTGTACCAGGCGAACGAGCTCATCTTCGACGGCGATCACGGCACGACGTCGCTCGGCGGTCCGACGCAACGCAAAGGGGTCGAGTTAACGAACTACTTTACGCCCAAGAGCTGGCTCACGCTCGATGCCGACCTCGCCACGGCCACGGCCCGCTTTCTCGATAATCCCGCGGGCCAGGGAAACAGCGTTCCGGAATCCCTCAACGGCGTCGTCGCCCTCGGCGCCACCGTCGACGAGCCGCGCTATACGACGAGCCTGCGCATGCGCTACTTCGGGCCGCGCGTGCTCGACACGCAAGGCACGGCGAAGTCCCCGCCGGCCACGGTTTGGAACTACCAATACACCGCGAAGATGAAGAACGGGCGACGCCTTTCGTTCGACGTCTTCAACCTCTTCAACGCGAACGTGCCCGACGTGACGTACTACTACAACTCGTGGCTGCCGTACGACGCGAAGAACCCGGCGAACGCGAACAACCCGGCAATCAATCCGGTGCTCGGCGCGAACATCGACGGAAGCCCCGGATTCCCGGGCAGTGCCGGTGTCCCGGACTATCATTTCCACCCCGCGACCAAGCGAGTCGTCCGGCTGACCTACGCGTTGCGGCTCTGAGGGGTTCCGATGCCGGCGTAACTCGGCGTCAGCGGCGTTCGCGGAAAGTCGGGTTGCGTGGTGGCCACGGTCTCGAGCGCGGTCATGATCGAGAGCGCGACGTCTTCGCGTCCCGGCCGCGCAACCACCTGAACGCCGGCGGGCAGGCCCGCGCTCTCACGCTCGGATGCAAGCGCTGCAGCCTCCACGCTATCGCGTGAGGGGCGGCGGCCGACCTCTTCGCCGGCGCGCACCCGCGTAAACGGGATCGTGCCGGCCGGATAGCCGAGCACGTTGTAGAGCGGTGCGTAGGCGCCCGCGGTGCTGACGGCGCCCGACGCGCCGTGGCGGATCGCGGGCAGGCCGCCCGGCGGGCAGACGAGCGCATCGAGCGGGCCGCCTTCGGCCGCATTCAGCGCGCGCGCGAAGCGCAGCTTGTACTCCTCGAGCGCCGCGACTAGATCCCAGTAGTGGCGGACGTCGCCGAAGCCGTAGTTGCGCACGATCTCGAGCAGACTCGGCTGCCCGGTCAAGCGCAGCAGCAACATGATCAGCGCGATCGCCGCGCGCCGCTTCGAAACGATATCGAACAACGCCTCGACCCGCCTGTCGCGCGGGCCTTTTCCAAGTGCCCTGATCGCGCCGGCGCCGCGATCGGCTGCCAGGATGCCGTAGAACAAGTCCATCGCATGGTCGACCGCAGGCGGAGCGAAGGGCACGACCTGCGCCCCCATATCCGAGAGCAGCGCCGCGGCTTCGCGGGTCGCGCGCGCCAGCGCCGGCGCAGGCGCAAACGTGCCTAGGCTCTCGTAGCAGCCGATCCGCAAGCCACGAACCTCGACCGGTTTCGTCGCGACGCCGCTGGCCAGCGCGAGCGCGAGTTCGGCGTCGGCAACCGTGCGCGCGAGCGGCCCGGCTTGGCTGATGATCGCCTGCTGGCCCGCGAAGATGTCGAGCCGGGTTACGTCGTTGAGCAGCCCAGTCGTCGGCTTCATCGAAACGATGCCGTTGTAGTTGGCGGGGTTGCGCAAGCTGCCGCCGATGTCGGTCCCGAGCCCGAGCGGCGAACCGCCCGCAGCGATGATGGCGCCTTCGCCGCCGCTCGAGCCGCCGCACGATCGGCCGATGTTCCAGGGATTATTCGTACGCCCGTAGACCGGATTGTCGGCCTCGATGAAGATCATCAACTGCGAAAGGTTCGTCTTCGCAATCACGATCGCGCCGGCTGCGCGCAGGCGCGCGACATAGGGATCGTCGCTGATCGCGCGATCGTGCGTTCGCGTCGCCAGGCCGAACGTGGACGGGGTGCCCGTCAGGTCGAAGCATTCTTTGATCGTCATCGGTACGCCGTGCAAAGCACCGAGCGGTTCGCGGCGAGAGCGGCGTTCGTCCGCCGCTCGCGCTTCCACGAGCGCTTCCTCGAACCGCCGCACGACGACGGCGTTGAGCATGCCGTCGACTTCGTCGATGCGCTCGAGATGGGCGCCGACCGCCTCGACGCTCGAGACCTCGCCGCGGCCGATCCGGCTAGCCAAATCGGTAGCGGAAAGCATCCACAACTCGTTCATGGCGGCTCGTTTCGCCCCGCCGCCGAGCGGGCCTTGGAGACGGCTGGGCGAAGGAAGTAGGATGGCGTTGAAAGTGGTTTTGCTCTCGCATTCGCCGGAGCCCGAGCGCGCGGTCGCAACCGCCGCGCGCAACTGTTACAGCCCGCGCGATATCGAATCGATCGATGAGAACTGGACGCCCGAGCAGATCGCCGCGATGGTCGCGCGCGTGCGCGATGCCGGCCACCTGTCGACCTTCGAGCATACGATGTTCACCTTCGGCGTGTCGGGCGTTTCGCGCGCCTTGACGCACCAGCTCGTGCGCCACCGGCACATGTCCTTCGAGCAAAAGAGCCAGCGCTACATCAAGGTCAAGGGCCAGTTCGACTTCATCACGCCGCCGTCGATCGCGGCGCGCCCCGAAATCAAAGCCAAGTACGACGCGTTGATGGCGCAGATCGCGGATTTCTATGCCGAAGCGCTGGCCGCGGGTACGCCGGCCGAAGACGCACGCTTCGCGCTGCCCAATGCCGCCGAAACGCAGATCGTGATCACGGCCAATGCCCGCACGCTGCTCGACTTCTTCACGCTGCGCACCTGCAACAACGCCCAGTGGGAGATTCGCGAACTCGCCTTCGCCATGTTGCGGCTGGTGAAGCGTGCCGCGCCGAGCCTGTTCGTCCATGCCGGCGCGACCTGCGTGCGCGGCTATTGCAACGAGCCCAACGGGCCGGAGTGCCCGCGCTACGTCGTGGTGCGCAACCCGGTCGCCGCGCGTCGCCGGGCCGGCCTCGGCGAGGAAGGCCCCGAGCGCTCGAACCCCGAGATCGTCGCGGATCAGCAGACGGCCGCGCTCGCCGGATGAGGTTCGGGGCGGCCGAGTTGCGGGAAGCGCTCGATTAGCGCGCTCCGCCGTGCAGCCTGCGTCGCCGCGCTCTGCCTCGCTTTCCCGTGCGGGGCTGGAGCTGCACCGGCGGCCGCGACGACGGACTATCTCGACCGGCGCGTCACCGCGATCGCGCCGGCGAAGCTGCTCGCCCTGCCCGGCTCGCGCTTGGTCGACCCGCGGCGCTTGCCGGTTGCGGAGCACCTGCACGCGTACGCCCGCCCGCTGTTTTTCATCTGGGCCTTCTCGCAGATCGGCATGCTCTTTTACCTTTGGGCGTCGGGAACGGCGGCGCGCTTGCGCGACCGCGTGCGGCGGCTCGTCCGGCCGGTCTTCGCAATGCGCTTGGTCTACGGGGCGTTGCTCGTGGTCCTGGCCGCGTTCGCCGCCGCGCCGGCGACGCTCGCGCGGTACCGGCTCGACGTGGCCTTCGGCATCACAAAGGAGCCGGTGCTCGCATGGACGCGCGACCAAGCCGTCGGCACGGCCCTCGATGCGATCGTCGTCGGACTGATCGTGGCCTGCGTCTTCGCGCTGGTCGACCGCACGCGGTTGTGGTACCTGTACGCCACGCTCGGTTTGTTCGTCGTGACGCTCGCGATGGCGTTCCTCGAACCGGTGTTTGTCGCGCCGTTGTACAATCGCTTCGAGCCGCTCCCCGCGAGCGCCGCCGTGCGGGCCCCCCTGCTCGTGCTCGCGCGCCGGGCCGGAGTTGGTGACGCACCGATCTCCGTTTCGGACGATTCTCGGCGAACGTCGGCGGCGATCGCCGACGTGGCGGGCTTCGGCCCGACCAAGCGCATCGTGCTCAGCGACGCGCTCTTGCAGAATGCGACCGAAGGCGAGGTCTTGTTTCTCGCGTCGCGCGAGTTCGGGCACTACGCGCACACGGACACGTTTCGGCTGTCGCTCTTTTGGACGTTCCTTCTCATTTTGTGTACGGCGCTGGCCGTCGTGATCGCGGACCGGATAGGGTTCCGGCGCGACGACGATCCGCTGGCGCGCCTGCCGCTCGTTTTCGGGTTGCTCGGCTTGCTCGGGCTGATCGTCACGCCCGTCTACAACGGATACTCTCGCAACATCGAGTCTCGCGCAGATGCGTACGCGCTGGCACTCACCGCAGACCGCGTCTCGGCCGTGCGCGCGTACGTGCGGATCGCGGACGAAACGCTCGCGCCGCTGTGCCCGTCGCGCGCGGAGCGGCTGTACTTCTTCAATAGCCCGCCGCTCGGCACGCGCATTGCCAGGGCCGCCGGACACACCGACCCATGCCGCTAGAGCGCGTCCGCTGTACCTGGGCCACGACGCCCGCCTCGCTCGCTTACCACGACCGGGAGTGGGGCCGCGCCGTCCGCGATGACCGTACGCTGTTCGAGTTTCTGGTGCTCGAGGGCGCTCAGGCCGGACTCTCGTGGGAGACGATCCTGAACAAGCGCGAGCGTTACCGCCAGGTGTTCGCCGGCTTTGAGATCGCGCGCGTGGCGCGCTTCGGCAAGGCGGACGTCGCGCGATTGCTGCGCGACTCGGGGATCGTGCGCAATCGGCTCAAGGTCGCGGCCGCTATCGACAACGCCAAGGCGGCGCTCGAGCTGCAACGGACGCACGGTTCGCTCGCGTCGTATTTCTGGACCTACGTCGGCGGCCGGCCGATCGTGAACCTGCCGGCTTCGAGCGCCGAAATTCCGGCAACGACGCCGCTGGCGCTCGAGATCTCGAAGGATCTGCGCCGGCGCGGTTTTCGTTTCGTCGGTCCTACGATCGTGTACGCGTTCATGCAAGCCGTCGGACTGGTCGACGACCACATCGCAAGCTGCTTCCGCGCGAAGCGTGCGGTGCGGCGGCTATAGGAGCTTGCCGGACTATCGTCCACATGTCCAATGCGCGGCCTTCGGCCTCGCCCGCTTTGCCCGATTTCGTCGTCACTCGTCGCTCAAATGGCTCTGCCATTCATCGCTCCTCCTTCCTAGAACTCGAACAAATCGGGCGGCATTGGCCACGCGGCCGATAGTCCGACAAGCTCCTTACAGTCCCGGCAGCGTTCTCCCGATGACGTCGCCTAGGGAGTCGACGCGCACGTAGCCTGCGGGAGGTTCGAAATCCCCCTCGGGCGGTGTTTGCTGGGCGACGGATGAGAAGTCGATGCGCAGTGCGCTTTCGGGAATCGACCTGCTGTGGCCGGCCGCCGTGATCTCGACCGGCAGGCCGCCCAAATCGTCGGCAAATTGGAACGTGCCGTGCAGGTCGACCGTGTCGCCGGCGTTGGTCGTCCGTGCGTACTGGAAATTGAGCCCGCTCGCCGGGTGGCCGTTCACCGTTTGATGTCCCGCCAGCCCCACGCTCAGCGTGAAGGCGCTATCGTCCTTGAGCGAGCGCGCGAACGAGAACGCGCCGAACAGGTCGCCGCCGGCGACGACGGCCACACTGAGAGGACCCGGCGGGAGGTTCGGCGCGGGCCCCGCGGCGGCGGCGTTTGTATAGTAGCGTTGCTTTGCGTTGGACCAGACGGTGTAGCTCGAATTCTTGCGATCGTAAACGACGGTGAAACCGCCGGGCGGAAACAGCTGCGTGCCGACGAGCGACGAAATCGTCGCGCTAGTGCCCGGGAAACCGAGCGAGAGCAGGTCGATCCGCAGCCGCGAGCCGAGTTCTTCCATCGCGATGTCGCCGCCGACCGTCAGCTTGTCGGAGCCGGCGATCGTCGTCTGGACGACCACTTGGCCTTTGCCGACATACCCCGAAGGTTCGTCCGCGGCGCGCACGTAGGCGAACGCGCCGAGCGCGGCGACCGCTGCCGTAATGGCCAGCGCCGCCGCCTGCGGGCGCTTCATGCGACTGGCCGCAGCACGGTCCCCGCCACCTGCGTACCCAGATGGCAGTCGGTCAGGTACTCGACGATCGCGGCGTGCGCGATCCGCCCGTCGAGAATTTGTGCCGCTCCGACGCCGCCGCGCACGCCGTGGGCAGCGGCACGCACGGCCGCGCGCAGGCTGGCCTCGAGCGTGCCCTCGTCCGCGAGTGCCAGCGCCTCGGCCGGCGTCAGCTCGGATACCAGGGCCTGCGAAGCCGGGTCGATTACGCCGCCCGATGGGTCGAAGAAGATCGCGCGGGCGGCCTCGGTCGCGGCGGCGACCGCGGCCGCAACCTCATCCGCTGAAAGCTCGACGTCGCCGCCGCCGAGCGCGAACGCCGTCGGCTCGATCACCGGAATGTAGCCGGCCTCGGTCAAGGTGAGCAGGATGCCGGGCTGAACGCGCCCGACCGCGGCGCTCGGCCCGGCGGGCAAGAGCGCCGCATCGGCGCCCGAGAGACCGACCGCGATGTTGGTTTGGCGATTGAGCGCGCGAACGTACATCCGGGCCACGTCGGCCGTCGGCGCGACGACGATCGGGCGCACGTCGCGTTCCATCAGAAAGGCCAAGTCGCCGGCCAGGGTCGTGCGGTCGTCGATCGGCGAGCGATCGATTCTGAGAACGAACGTCCGACCCGCGAAGGATTGCGGCATCGTATGGAGTTCACGAAAGGCGGGATTCGTCCTCGCTAGGGCCGTTTGCGATCGCCGGCCGCCACGCGTTGACGTATTGAATCGCGTCGACGGGACCGCGCTCCAACCAACGCTGCACGCCCTGCGCGGCCACCTCGATCAGCTGCGGCAGCAGCAGCTCTTCAGCGCCGTTGAAGTTCGACAGGACGTAGTCGATCGTGTCGCTGCGCCCGCGCCCGATGCCGAGGCGCAGACGCGGAAAGTCCTCGCCGAAGTATTCGATGATCGACCGCAGCCCGTTGTGTCCGCCGCTGCCGCCGCCGGCGCGCATGCGCAAACGGCCGAACGGCAGATCGAGGTCATCGCTGACCACGAGCACGTCGGGCGCCTCGGCCTTCCACCAAGCGGCGATCCGGGCGATCGGGCGGCCGCTCTCGTTCATGTACGACTGCGGTTTGACCAGCACCACGCCGCGCGCGGCCACGTGTGCTTGCAGGGCGGCATCCTTTTTCTTCCAGTGCTCGACGCCGAGGTGCCGCGCGACTTCATCGAGCACGCGGAACCCCACGTTGTGGCGGGTGCGCTCGTAGCTCGGGCCCGGGTTGCCGAGCCCGGCCACGAGGCGCGTTCCGGCCAGTTAGGCGGTCTCCGGCGTGTCGCTCTCGCTTTCGGCAACCGTCGGGACTTCGGCGCCCTCGAGGGTGGGCGCAGCAACGGCCTCGGCTTCGGTCCGCGACGCTTCGATCGAGACCAAGACCGTGGCCGGATCCATGTCGAGTTCGATTCCGGCGGGCAGCCGAAGATCGCTCGCGACGAGGTGTTCGTGAATGCCCAGATGCGACACGTCGGCCTCGATCGATTCGGGCAAGGCGTTGGCTGGCCCGGTCACGGAAATCGCGCGCACGATCAGATCCAATACGCCGCCGAATTCCTTGACGCCGAGCGGCACGCCCACGGTCACGAGCGGCAGCTCGGCCGAGATTTCCTCAGTTGCCGAAACGCGCTGCAAGTCGGCGTGGATCACGCGCCTCGTCAGCGGGTCGCGCTGCACGTCGCGGATCAGCGCCGTGTCCTTCGCCCCGCCGTCGATCGTGAGCTCGAGCAATTGGTTTTTTCCGCCCGCGTGGAGCAGTTCGTCGAACGCTCTCGCGTCCAGCTCGATCGAGACCGGATGCGCGCCGTGACCGAACAGCGTGGCCGGCACTCCCCCGTGCTTGCGCACGGCGTTTGCTGCGGTCGTGCCGCTCTTTTCGCGCGTCTTCACTGCGAGCGCGTTGTTGCTGGTTGCCATGATTTGGTTGCTAGCCTTTTTCTAACCCGTCGCTGACGTGGCTGGTTTGAGAACTTCTGGAAGGGTCAAGAGGTTGTC
>Ga0302325_10007900_pt1 | contig 23481 bp, 25 predicted proteins | sample Palsa_T0_2_FD_201948 | JGI IMG/M metagenome (GOLD analysis project Ga0302325, IMG submission 201948) | Peat permafrost microbial communities from Stordalen Mire near Abisko, Sweden - Palsa_T0_2 | ecosystem: Environmental > Terrestrial > Soil > Palsa > Peat permafrost | place: Sweden: Abisko... | reverse complement strand
TATGGGCGAACCGATACCGAGCATGCCGAGCTGGTGCGAAAGAATTCGCAGCAAATCAAAATCGCTGCGCGGCCCTTGCGGGTCGATCGAGCGATGGGTCATTTGGACTTCGCCCGCCGTGTTGGTCATCGTGCCGTCTTTTTCGTAGGTCGAGGCGGCGGGCAGCACAACATCAGCACGGAGCGCTGTCTCGGTGAGGAACATATCGTGCACGACCAGCAGTTCGAGGCCGGCCAGACGATCGGGCTGCGAGACCGCGAAGGTTTTCACGGGATTTGCGCCGACGACATACAGGGCTTTCAGCTTCCCGGCTGCAGCCGCTTCCATCATGGCGCGAGCGGTAAGTCCGGCCGTCGCGGAAATCTCCGCGCCCCAGATTTTCCCGTAACGAGCACGTTCCGATGCATCAGCAAGAGAAGCGTAGCCGGGCAGGCGATCGGGGAGCACGCCCATGTCAGCGGCGCCGCGCGAATTGGCGTAATCGCCGAGCGCCATATAGCGCGTTTTGCCACCGAGGCGCGAGCCGAAGGCGACCAGGTCTCGAATCGCCAAGCCCTGAATTCCGGCGCCGAAAATAATCAGCACGTCAGATTCTTTTTCCAAAGCCGCTTTAATTTTCCCGAGCGATTGCGAAACGCGTTCCGGGAATTCGCCCTTGCCGTTCGCCAGCCAGGAAACCGCGGCGCGCTCGCCGTTCTTGCCGACTTCCGCGACGACGGCTGCCTGGCGGAAGATTTTGCTTTCCATGCCATTGATAACGAACAGGCGCGTAGCGTGGTGCCGGAATCCGGTGCGAATCTGCCAGGCCACGAGCGGATTTTGCTGCGTCACGTCATTGCCGATCAGGAGAATGGTCTGCGCGGTGTAAACATCCGCCATGGTGCCGAGGGAATCTTTCGCTTTCGGGCCGAGCGCCGCGGCAAGACCAACGTAATCGGCAGTGCGGTGATGGTCGATATTGTTGGTTCCTAGCGTGGCGCGCGCAAAGCGGTTTAGCAGGTAATTTTCTTCGTTGGTGGTGTGATTCGAGCCGATCACGCCGATGGCATTCGCTCCGTGCTTGTCGCGGACTTGTTTCAGGCGGCGCGCGACTTCTTCCAGCGCGTCTTCCCAGCTTGCGGGCTCGAGTTTTCCATTTTTGCGGAGGAGCGGCTGGCGTATGCGCTCCGGATTCGAAGTGAAATCGAATCCGAAGCGGCCCTTGCCGCACAAAAATTCGCCGTTAATCCCCGAATGGTCGCGATTGTTGGCGCGCAGAATTTCATTGTTACGCACGCTCAGCGTGGTCTTGCAGCCATTCGAGCAATGCGTGCAGGGATTCGGCACGTAGGTCATTTCCCACGGGCGCGTCTGATAGCGATACGTGCCGCTGGTGAGCGCGCCAACGGGGCAAATATCGATGCACATGCCGCATTCTTCGCAAGCCAGGTTGCCAGGCTCGTTGGGGATGATGACCGAACTCACGCCGCGCGCTCCGACGCCCAGCGCCTTCACGTCCATGCCTTCATCGCACACGCGCACGCAGCGGAAGCACATGATGCAGCGCGGGGCGTCGTAATACACCAGCGGTGACCACTTCTCTTCGGGGTAGTGCAGTTTTTCTTCCGTGAAACGGCTGTGGTCGAGGCCGTAGCGGAAGGTCATGTCCTGCAATTCGCACTCGCCGCCCTTGTCGCAAACGGGACAATCGAGGGGATGGTTCGAAAGCAGGAATTCCAGCATGTCCTTGCGCGCTTTGTGGATTTGCTCGGTGTCCGATTTGACGACCATGCCGTCGGTCGCAACCAGCGTGCAGGCGGTCTGCAACTTCGGCATCTTTTCGACTTCAACCAGGCACATGCGGCAAGCGGCCTGCAGCGATAGGCCCGGGTAATAGCAGAAGGAAGGAACTTCGACGCCTTGTTTCTTGGCGGCTTCGATGACGAGCGAGCCCGGGGCAGTGACCACCTGCTGCCCATTCAGCGTGAACGTAATCTGTTTCTGATCAGCCATTTTCTAGTGAGCCCCGAGGATCATTTCGGCGGGTTTGTACCCGCATTTTCCGTGCAGGTGATCTTCAAATTCGCTGCGCCATTTTTTGACGATGCTGATGGTCGGCAGCGCGGCCGCGTCGCCCAGCGCGCAAAAGGTTCGCCCGAGCATGTTCTTGGAAAGCTCGTCGATTAGGGGAATGTCTTCCGCGCGCCCTTCGCCGTCGTGGAAGCGGTCGAGCAGTTTGCGCAGCCAGGCGGTGCCTTCGCGGCAGGGAATACACCAGCCGCAGGATTCGTGCGCGTAGAAATGCATGATGCGGCGCGCGAAATCGACCATGCAGGTATCTTCGTCGATGATCACGGTGCCGCCGGAGCCAAGCATGGAGCCGATTTTCGCGACCGCGTCGTAATCGAGGTTCACATCGATTTCATCGGCGCTCAGCAGCGGGCACGAGCTGCCCCCGGGAATCACGGCTTTCAGTTTTTTTCCATTGCGCACGCCGCCGGCCACGTCTTCGATCAGCTTGCGCAGGGGGAAGCCCAACGGCAGTTCGTAAATTCCCGGCTTGTTCACGTGGCCGGAAATCGAGTAGAGGCGCGTCCCGCCATTTTTCGGCGTGCCCAAGCTCGCGTACCAGTCGCCACCCTTGCGAATAATCACCGGGACGGTGCTGAGCGATTCCACGTTGTTGATGACGGTCGGGCAGCCGTACAGGCCGACGACGGCAGGGAACGGCGGTTTAATGCGCGGATAGCCGCGTTTGCCCTCGAGCGATTCCATCAGCGCGGATTCTTCGCCACACTCGTAGGCGCCCGCGCCGGTGTGCGTTGCCAGCTCAAAATCAAAACCAGAACCGAGAATATTTTTGCCGAGGTAGCCGCGCTGGTAGGCCTCGGCGATCGCCGTTTCCATGATATCGATGATGTAGCGATATTCGCCGCGAATGTAAATGTAGCCCTGATTGGATCCGATGGCGCGTCCCGCGATAATCGTGCCCTCAATCACCTGGTGCGGGTCCATTTCGAGGAGCGGGCGATCTTTGGAAGTCCCTGGTTCGCTTTCGTCGGCGTTGCACAGGACGTATTTCGGCTTGGGATTATCTTTGGGCACGAAACTCCACTTCATTCCGGTCGGGAAGCCCGCGCCGCCGCGGCCGCGCAGATTCGATTTCTTCATTTCATCGATGATCGAATCCGGCGTCATTTGTTTCAGCGCCTTTTCCAGGGCCTTGTAGCCTTCGGTTTGCAGGTAGACATCGATCGAGCGCGAATTCGGAATGCCAAATCGCTGGCTGATTACGACAACTTCGGCCGGATTGCGTTCGTGCAGCGCGCCGGAAATCACCGGAACAGGCTTGGGTCTTTTGCCATCCTGAATCTGCTCGAAGATCGCATCAACCTTGTCGTTATTAAGATCTTCAAAGTAGTCGAAATTCACCTGCATGGCCGGCGCGCCGGTGCACGCGCCGATACATTCCACTTCTTCGAGCGAAAATGTTCCCGAGGGTGAAACCTCGCGATTGCCGATTCCCAGGCGCTTCTGGACGTGCGCGTAGAGTTCATTTCCGCCGCGCAGCATGCAGGAAATATTGGTGCAAACCTGCACGTGATGGCGGCCGAAGGGTTTGCGGCGCAGCATGGAATAGTAGGAAAGTGTTTCGGTGACCTGGGTCATGTTCAGGTCGAGCCGGGTGGCGATATCCTCGAGCAAGTCGTCGCTCAGCGCCGGGAAATAATCCTGCGCGTACATCATCATGGGAATCAGCGCGGAGCGCTTCTCCGCCGCGGGGTAGCGGCTGATGAGAAGCTTGTACTTTTCTTCCAGGGCTGGCGGCAGTTGCATAAATCCCTTTTAGTCGATCTCAATCGGGGAGACTAGCGGTCCACTTCCCCGAGAACAATATCGGTCGTTCCGATGCAGGCGACAACGTCGGCGATCAGCCGCCCTTCGGCCAGCATCGGCAAAGACTGCAGATTCACGAACGACGGCGTGCGGAATTTTACCCGCGCGGGCTTGGCCGAGCCGTCGCTCTTCACGAATACTCCCAGCTCGCCGCGCGGCGACTCAATCGCTTGATAAACTTCGCCCGGCGGCGGCGTGAAACCTTCCGTAAAAATCTTGAAATGGTAGATGAGGCCTTCGATGGAGGTTTTCATTTCTTCGCGCGAAGGCGGAATGATGCCGGGCAGTTCGGCGCGGAAGGGCCCCTCGGCGGGGACTTTTTCGATTGCTTGCTTGACGATCTTGATGCTCTCGCGGATCTCGGCGACGCGGACCTGATAGCGCGCGTAGCAGTCGCCGGCGGTCTGCGTCTGGACGTTGAAATCGAATTCGTCGTAACTGGAATACGGAAACGCTTTTCGCACGTCGTAGGCGATGCCGCTGGCGCGCAGCAGCGGGCCGGTGCAGCCAATGGCAATGGCATCGGCGGCGCTCATCGTGCCCACGCCGACGGTTCGACCCAGCCAGATTTTGTTCTTGGTCAGCAAGTCTTCGTATTCGTCGATGTGTCCGGGAAGATTATTGACGACACGCTTCACGCGCCCGAGCCAATCAGCGGGAGGCTCCAGGGCCAGGCCGCCGACGCGGAAATAGCTGGTCATCATCCGCTGGCCGGACAAATATTCGAAAATCTTCAGGATTTCTTCGCGCTCGCGGAAGGTGTAAAGGAAAACAGTCATCGCCCCCAGGTCGATGGCGTGCGTGCCCAGCCAAACCAGATGCGAAGCGCAACGAGTCAATTCCGCCAGCAGCACGCGAATGTACTGCGCGCGCTTGGGAACTTCGACCCCCAGGATTTTCTCAACCGCGAGGCAATAGCCCAGATTATTCGAAAGCGGCGCGAGATAGTCGATCCGGTCGGTTAGGGTGATTACCTGGGAATAGGTCTTCGATTCGCAGGATTTCTCGATTCCGGTGTGCAAATAACCGATGACCGGCTGCGCCTTAACGACGAATTCGCCGTCCATCTCCAGAATCACGCGCAACACGCCGTGCGTGGACGGGTGCTGCGGGCCCATATTCAGGACCATGGTTTGCGCGGGGCCGATGGGTGTTTCGACGGTGGTGGTCATCGGTATCCTTCGGTCGGGTAATCCCTGCGCAACGGATGGCCTTCCCAATCGTCGGGCATCAGAATGCGGCGCAGGTCCGGATGGCCTTCAAATCGAATGCCGAAAAGGTCGAAAGACTCGCGCTCGTGCCAATTTGCCGTGGGCCATACGGAAGTGACGGACGGCATTACCGGATCGTTTCCGGTAAGGCGGACTTTCAATCGAATGCGCTCGCGGCGGTCCATGGAAACGAGGTGGTAATTGATTTCAAAGCGCGGTTCCATGGGGAAACTGTCGGTGGGTGTGATATCGGCCAAGAGCGAAAAACGCAAGGAAGGCTCGGTGGCGAGGTACTCGCAGGCGCGACGAAGGTGCTCGCGAGGAACGACCACGGTCGTTTCGCCCCGGAACTCGATCACTTCAGCTACGGCGTTCGCGTCCCAGTCCCTCAACTTCTTCACGACTGGGTTTTTATCGGTATCCTGTGGTTCCACTTTGCTTTTATTTCTCCAAGGCGGCGGCTTAGCGGCTCCAGTCGAGCGCGCCCTTCTTCCAGAGATAAATGTAGCCCGTCAACAGAATGGCGATGTATAGCACCATTTCGACGAATCCGAACACCTTTAAGTCGCTATACACCAGCGCCCAGGGATACAAGAAAATCGCTTCAATGTCGAAAAGGATGAAAAGCAGGGCGACCATGTAAAACTGAACGTGGACGGGTTCCCGAGCATCGCCGGTCGGGCGAATGCCACATTCGTAAGGTTGGTCTTTTTCGCGCGAGCGCTTGTGTTTTCCGACGATCGAGGACACCACAACCAGCACGCCGGCCAAGCCGCAGGCGAGTATAAACATCAGCAACAACGGGCCATAACTGTCGAGGTAATTGGCGCTCATTTTCGGTGCGCTGGTATAATAACGAGCGAAACGCAGCGGGTCAAATGAAGTCTCGATAACTTCAAATTTTGTTTTGTCCGTTTATTTCGATTCGGCGCAAACGAAAGAAGGGACACAGGTCGATGAGTTCCGGCTTTAACACGGACATCAAAGTCGGCGAGCACGTCTTTCACGTTCAGACCGAGGACCGTGGCCCCACTCATCCCGCCATTGATACGCTCGTGTACCAGAGCGGGCGCATCCTGCACCGCAAGTCTTCGAATTACGCGGAATTCGCTGAATCTCGATCGTTCACGCCCGAAGGGCTGCGCCAACGGGTCGAAGATCAGCACCGGGCGATTATTGAAGCGCTTCGATCGGGCGCTCTCGATGCGGAAATCGCCGCGGCCGAGCTGGCGAGCCAGGCGCCGCGCGCTCCGGGAATCCAGATACAGCTTCTCAACCCCGGATCGTGGCTCAGCGCAGGCAAGGTTTCTCTGGAGCTGGAGATTTCGCGGCGTACGGACAACCAGCCGCAGGCCGGCGTTCAGGTGGACGCGACCATCGAAGGCGCGTTGAGAGATGGCACACACTCAACGAAAAGTGACGATCAGGGACGCGCCAAGATTCAGTTTCCCCTGCCGCCGCTCGGCAAGGGCGATCTCGCGCTCGTGATCCAGGCGAAGGCAGATGCTGCAAAAGACGAAATTCGATTCTCTATGCGAACGCGTTCGAAAGCCGCGGAAGTTGGCAACCCGCAATGAAAGTGACGATCAATGGCGAAGGCCGCGAAATCACTGAAGGGCTGACCGTAAGCGCAATGCTCGAAAATCTGGGCATGGCCGGCAAGCGCGTGGCCATCGAGCGCAATCTCGACATTTTACCCCGCACGGAATGGAGCGTCACGCCCGTGCTGCCTGACGATTCTTTCGAGATTGTGCATTTTGTCGGGGGCGGGTAACGGCGCCCTGACGTCGACGGGGGCCATCCCAACCTAAATTATTATTTTTTGCGGACGAAGTTGAACGTCTTCTTCGTACCGCGACCCTTCTCGCGCAACGTCCACGTTTCGATGAAATGATCCGCGTCTTCAATCTGCACGACCATGCGGTGCATGTGCATGTCTTCCGGACTGGCGAGGTTTGTCGCGCCGGTGAACGCGAAAACAAACACATCCGAGGTCGCCGAAACCACCGGAGTTTCCATGCGCGGTTGGTTGCCCATCGAACAGTAGTGAGTGAGGGCCACGCGACTCCCGTCGGGTGTGTACAGCGTGACCATCTGATGGTCCTTCTCGCTTTGAAAGGTTTCTTCCAGCGCCGTATCGTTTGACACCAGCCGAAAGCTGCTTGTAAACGGCTTGCCATCCTCTCCGGTGGCTTGCCAGTCGCCGACGAGGGTCTTCAGCCGATCGAAGCCACCCGCCGGTTTTGCTTGGGACCACACGCTGCCGAAGGAAATGAGCCCTGCGATGAGCAAAGCCGCGAGCACCGAGATTTTTCTTTTCATCTCCGCCTCCCGCGATTAACGCTCCGAACGATCGAGAAATTCACCGAGTTTTTCGAGGCAGCCAGCCCAACCTTGCGCGTGACTCTCGTATTCCTGCTGGGAGGGCAGTAATTTATGCGTCAGAATCACCTCCGTGGAGCCTGCGCGGTCGTGAAACTCGAAAGTTACCAGAGTCCCCACGAGGGTGTCACCCACGCGTTTTCCGTCTTGGTCGAAGTGCTCGTGTCCCCAACTGAATACGATTTTTTCGGGCGAGGCGATCTCACGGTAGACGATATGCATTATGTAAACGTCACGTTTGGGCGTGCGAATTTCCAGGTCGAAACCACCCCCAACGCGGAAATCAAACTTCGAATATTTGATGACGTGGTCAGCCGCGTCGCGGCACATCCAGCGATCCATTTGCTCCTGCGTCGCAAAGGCGGCGAACACGCGTTCGCGTGGCGCGGCGAAGACGCGCTTCATGCGCAGCGTTAGGGGCGGCGTGTTTTTTTTCGCTTCGCGCATGATTTTTCCTCCGTCTTCGGAGAAGCCTCGAGGTATCGCGCCAGGGAATCAAATTGCGCTTCCCAGAAGCGGCGGTAATGCTCGATCCAATCTGCCGCACCTTGCAGGGGCTCGGCTACGAGCCGGCAGCGCTGAACCCGCCCATCCTTGCGACGGCTCACGAGGCCGGCGGATTCGAGGACGCGCAAGTGCTTGGATACGGCTGGCAAAGACATCTCGTAGGGCGCGGCAAGCGCGGTGACCGACGCTTCGCCGGAGGCCAGCCGCGCCAGGATTCCCCGGCGCGTGGCGTCGGATAGGGCGGCGAAGGTGGAATCGAGGGCGCGCGGATAGTTAACCATATGGTTTAGTATTACTCGCAAAGCGAACGCGCGTCAATGGCAAGATTCACTTAATTCTCGTGCGGCGCGGGGATCTACAGGTCTGCGAGGATGTGGCCCATCTTCTCTTTCTTGGTGCGGAGATACGACGCCGAATGGTGGCTGGTACGGGGGCGGCAGGGAACGCGTTCCACCACGCGAATGCCGCTTTGCTCCAACTGCTTAACCTTGTCGGGATTATTCGATAGCAGCCGCAGCGAACGAATGCCCAGGGCCTTCAGAGCCTCGGCGGCGAATTCGTAGTCGCGAGCGTCGTCGGCAAAGCCAAGCCGGCGATTCGCTTCGACGGTGTCCAGACCCGTGTCCTGAAGCTCGTAGGCTTTGAGCTTATTGATCAAGCCGATTCCCCGGCCTTCCTGAGGGAGATAGAGGAGGACGCCGGACGGTTCCTTGGCGATTTTGCGCAAAGAAAATTCGAGCTGCGCGCGGCAATCGCAGCGTTGCGAGGTGAAAACGTCACCCGTTAGGCATTGCGAGTGAACACGGACGAGCGGAGGTTTCTTGCCCTTGGCGCGGCCCGTCAGCTTGCCGTGTTGGAGAGCCACGGCTTCTTCGCCGGGCTTGCCTTCGATGCCCAATATCCGGAAATCACCAAATCCGGTAGGCAGTGAAGCGCCAGCGACGACGTGGGCGGTGCGGCTCTTAACGGAACTAATTCCTCGCTTCATGGAATCACCAAGTATAGCAGGCGAGGCAAATCGCCCATTGCGCTCCGTTGGAGCGGGGTCAGCCCTGCTAAATTGCGAGCGCCTGCGCCATTTTGCTTCGGGCAAGATCTGCAGGGGCGGCGGCTTGCGGCTATTACGCTCGTGGAATTTATCTCCAATTCTCTGTAGGGGAGTGATGGGAAGCCTTAGAATAAGGATCGGGAGATTTGTGAGAAGGAACTTATCCAAGCAATGTTCGGGGGAATACGCGTGTCGAAACGAGCGGAACCGGGTGCTCGGCGCCGAGACGGTCGCCTTGCTGAGCTTAGGGCTTCTACTTTGCGGCGTTCCGGTTCAGGCCATGGCGCAGCCAGCGCAGTCGCCTGGAGCGCCGGACTCCCAAAGAGGCCTTCCTGAGCCGCCCGGTGCACGGGCGTCCTCCGGCGAGCAGCAGGCAGACCTGCGATCGCCTGGAAGCATCACTGGAACCGTTGTTGACCCATCCGGAGCGGCGGTCACCGGCGCCCGGGTGAGCCTCACACGCCCGGACACACCGCCAAACCCCCAGTCTCCCGATCAAGAGGCGTTATCGGGCGACGGCGGAGAATTCTCCTTTGGGAATATCGCTCCCGGGCCTTTTCGCCTCACCATCACGGCTGCGGGATTCGCGAATCAAGTAGCCAATGGGGTTGTGCACCCGGGCGAGGCTCTCATTGTTCCGGAGATAGCGTTAGCCGTCGCTACCGAGATCACGCAGGTCCAGGTGGTGGTTCCGCGGGTCGAAGTGGCGGAAGCAGAGATTAAGGATCAAGAGAAGCAACGCGTATTTGGCGTGATCCCCAATTTTTATGTCAGCTACATTCCCGATGCGGCTCCGCTCACGCCCAAGCAGAAGTTCGAACTTGCCTGGAAGACGACGGTGGACCCCGTCACGTTTATATTGACCGGGGCCGTCGCGGGAGTGCAGCAGGCGCAAGACGATTTCAAGGGCTATGGGCAGGGCGCGCAAGGCTACGGAAAGCGCTACGGCGCTTCCTATGCTGACACGGTTACGAGCACGTTCATCGGAAGCGCCATACTGCCTTCGCTGTTGAAACAGGACCCGCGTTATTTCTACAAAGGAACGGGTAGTACGCGATCGCGGATTCTGTACGCGATCGCGAATTCGGTTATCTGCAAGGGCGACAACAAGCGCTGGCAGGCAAATTATTCGAATATCCTGGGAAGCCTCGCCGCGGGCGGAATCTCCAATCTCTACTATCCGGCGGCGGATCGCAACGGAGCGGCCCTTACCTTCGAGAACGCGCTCATCGGGATTGGCTCGACTGCCGCAGCCAATATCCTGCAAGAATTTGTGATTCGCAAGTTGACGCCGAATCCTTCCAACAGCCGCTCAACAGCCAAACCATAGTGCGCCGAAAGCCTTGCGTTCGGGGCATTGGACTTCAGATTCCCAGGCCGTTTCGGATCAGGCACGTTCATATCGAAAAAGGGTCTGGCCTGCGGCGACTCTCCTCTCTTTACATAGTGGTTAGCTTTGGCTAACGTAGCCCGGAGAAATCTTACGGCGGGCATGCAAGCGACATGGAACCATTTTTCTCCGGACAAGAGCTACTTTTCGCGCTGATTTTGAAGGTGGGATTCGCGGCGGCGCTCGCGGCGCTGCTGGTTCGCTTCCGGCCGTTCCGCAATCTCTTGTTTACTGAAACTCGCGACTCTGACCAAAAAGTGATGCTGCTTCTGTTTCTCACGCCCCCTCTCGCCATCGGTGTGCTGTTGCGTTTACTAGGAGGCTACCGATTCTTCGACCTGACGCTCGAAGGATCGTTCCTGATGGGCTTGATCGGCGGCCGAATCGTCGGGTTGCTCGGAGGGTCGCTCATCAGCCTGCCGGCCTTCGGCAATCACGAATGGCTCGCGAGCCCAATTGCCGCGTTGGTTGGCTTGATCGCTGGAACGGTTCGCGACACCATGCCCGAAAAGGAGGACATCTGGCATTTCGGTCCATTTCTGTTCGTCAATATCCCGCAATGGATTTGGCGGCTGATTCGGTCGCGCCGAGGCAATTGGGCGATGCTGCCGCTATTCACGTGCATCGCGCTGACCGTGGGCCAAATCGAGTTGGCGGATGCCGTTCCGGCGCATTGGTTGTTCAGCTGGCATCCCCGCAACTGGGGTTACGCGCTGCTGGTCGTGATGTCGTCGATGATGTGCGTGGCCATGGCCATAAAAATATGGAACAACACGCGCATCGAGATGAACCTGGCGCAGAATCAGCAGTTGCTGCTGAAAGCGCGTATGGACGCGCTGACCAGCCAGATCAACCCTCATTTTCTGTTCAATACGCTCAACACCGTGTCGTCGCTGATTCGCTTCGATCCCGACATGGCGCGCGGCGTGGTTCTGAAGCTCTCCAACATTCTGCGGAGGCTCCTGCGAAAACACGAGACGTTTGTTCCGCTGCGCGAGGAGCTTGCGTTTATCGACGATTATCTCGATATCGAAGTGATCCGCTTTGGCCGCGACAAGTTGCAGATATTCAAGGAAATCGACGACGAGAGCCTCGAAACGTTTGTTCCCAGCATGTTGCTGCAACCCATGGTCGAAAACTCCATCAAGCACGGTCTAGCGCCCCGGCTGGAAGGCGGGCAGATCCATTTGCGCGCGCGCAATTTCAACGGCCGCCTGTTGATCGAGATCGAAGACAACGGCATGGGAATCTCGCCGGAAAGGCTTGCCGAGGTGTACGGCGGGGGGATCGGCATCAGCAACGTGCACGAGCGCTTGCGGCTGCTCTACGGAGATCAGTTCAAGATGAATATCCGCAGCAAGGAAGGGGAGGGAACCCACATCCACATCGAGATTCCGGAATTGGCGACGGCCGAACCGTTCGCGGCATTTCCGTGAGGGCTCGGGAGATGTGGACAGATAACGCAATCTACAGTATATTCAGTTATGACTGAAACAGTAGAAACCCGCGATACGAGAGATACCCCCAAGCCTTCCCTTTCCCCGGTGGCCCAAAAATTCATCCTGCACTGGGGCGAAATGGGCACTCGCTGGGGCGTCAACCGCACCGTCGCTCAGATCCACGCCCTGCTGTACCTGTCGCAGCGTCCCATGCCTGCCGACGAGATCGCCGACACGCTGGCGGTGGCGCGCTCCAACGTGAGCACCAGCCTGCGCGAGCTGCAGGGTTGGCGCATCGTGCGCGTGGCGCCCATTCTGGGCGACCGGCGGCAGCATTTCGAATCGATGAAGGACATCTGGGAGATGTTTCGGGTCATCCTCGAGGAACGCAAAAAGCGCGAAATCGACCCGACGATTCGGGTCCTCGGGGAATGTGTCGCCGAGGCCAGCAAAGCAGGGCCACCGGAAGCGTACGCCCGCCAACGAATTAACGAGATGCTGGAATTCATCGCCGGCATGGACATGCTGTTCCAGGAATTTCAACATTTGCCGCCGACGGCGGCCCGCGGACTGATCAAGTTGCGTGGCCGGGTGAAGAAACTACTTCCCGGCTAGGCCAGCGCCGCGGCGCTATTTCCTCTCCTCGCACCCAATCAACCTTGCGCCATTTCCCTGCATCCCAATCCATCCCGGTTGCAACTCGTGAAAACGCCAAAATGGCGTAGAATCATCCGGGCAAAAATTCCCATGGCCATGATGGACAACGACTCCGAAAAGAGCAGTTCGACGACTGCCATCGTCCTCGCGTTGATCGCGATCGTGGTGGCCATCTTTACGGTGGAGTTTGGCCTGCAGACGCTCGCCTGGGTGGAAGGGAAGATATGGGTTGCGCAATCGCCCTGGCTCAACATCGTTCCGCAAGCACTGCCCGAGCCCGATGCCTCGCCCGCAGCAGCGAAGAAGGAGCCCCAACTCAAGGCGTTCGATTTCGAGATCGACGCGCCGTGGCCTGGCGATCCCAAACCCACACCATTCGATGAGGCGGTTGGCTTTCACTACGATACCGGACAGATACTCGTCTTCTTCGATCCCGGCGCGCAGGTTGACACGATACGCACGATTCAAAATTCCAATCCGGCGGAGTTTCAAAGATTTACGAATATATTCGCGGGCAAGCCGATTGAAACTAATCTCGAACTCTATCGAGCGGTGTACGGCGCCGCGCCGTCGCAGATTTCACCGTTGATGAACGCGAACGAAGCGATGCGCCTGAACGTCCTGCTCTTGTGGAAGCTTTCTTTCGGATTCGATCTTCCCGCCGATAGCGGGCTGTATTCATTCGACTGGAACACGATTCGTGGGTTTCAATTTGGCGATCCCGCGAAAGGCGTGGCGGTCGCGCTCCGCGCATTTGACGACCGTGGCCACCAATTTCGATTCGTGCTCACGACGGTTCCGGGATCGAACGCGAAAATCACCCAGGACGACGTCGACAAAATTCTGCTGACGATTCAACCGGTGCCTTTCGCCGATCGGTAGAACCCGAAGAAAGACTTCCGCTAGACGGCCGCTCCGCCTGTATTGGCCGACGCCAGAACCTGGCGGTAATACGCCTCGTATTGAGGAATCACGTCGTTGGAACAGTAGCGGGCTTTGGCGTTGACGCGCGCGAGTTTGCCCATGGCCCGTCCGCGGTCTGGGCGCGTAAGAATCTCGAGGGCGAATTTCGCGCCGGCTTCGACATCACGCACGGGAATCAGGTAGCCATCCACGCCGTGCGTTACGACCTCCGGCAAACCACCGACATTGGTCGCGATGACCGGCACCTCGCACGCCATGGCTTCGAGCGCCGCGAGGCCGAACGACTCGAGTTCGCTCGGCAGCAGAAACAAATCCGCCAAGCCCAGCTTTTCCTCGACCCGATCCTGCTTGCCCATGAAGAAAACGTCCTTGGCGAGATTTTTCTTGCGGACGAGGTATTCCGCCGCGCCGCGGTCGGGCCCGTCGCCCATCATCACCAGTTTGGCGGGAATTTTCTCGCGCACCATCGCAAATATTTCGATCACGTCGGTGACGCGTTTCACTGGGCGGAAATTCGACAGGTGCATCAAGATCGGTTCATCGTTCTTGGCCCACCGCTTTCGCACCGCTTGGTCCTCGGAGCGCTTGTAAAGATCGCAATTCACGAAATTGGGAATTACCTCAATCGCGCGCTTGATTTCAAATTCCTGATAGGTGCGTTCGCGCAAGTAGTTGGAAATGGAAGTGACGCCGTCACTCTGCTCGATGGAAAATCGGGTGATGGGCAGGTAGCTTCGGTCGTTGCCGACGACGGTGATGTCCGTGCCGTGCAGCGTAGTGATAAACGGAAGTTTTTTGGGCGCCGCCATCATCCGAGCCAGCAGCGCGCTCACGGAGTGCGGAATCGCGTAATGCACGTGCAGCAGATCCAGAGAAGCTTGCTGCGCGACCTCGATCATCTTCGTGGCCAGCGCCAGCGTGTAAGGCGGGTGATCGAACAGGGGATAAGAAGTGACCTCGACTTCATGAAAATAGATTCTCTCGTGATGCGAAGTCAGCCGGATGGGCATGGCGTAGCTGATGAAATGGATTTCGTGCCCCCGCGCGGCCAGCTCGATCCCCAGTTCCGTGGCGACAACTCCCGACCCACCGTACGTTGGATAGCAGGTGATTCCGATTTTCATTGGCCCTCTTGGCTTCGGCACTCTACCAGCGGCCCATCGCGGGCGGCAACTCCGCGCATCGCTTGCGCCGGTACCGACCGGGTGTTAAGTTTTGCCGGGCACGTGAGTGGTGAGAACGTGTGCCGTAATAACTGTTAGTTAGACGAGGGATAGGCCCTTCTCGATGCGACGACTTTCAGACAAAGTGGCATTCATCACCGGCGGCGGGACCGGAATCGGCAGGGCCTGCGCGATGGCGTTCGCCCGGGAAGGCGCGAGCGTCGCGGTTGCGGGACGGCGGCCCGGCCCGCTGGCGTCGGTGGTTGCGGAGATCGAGGCGGCGGGCGGCGAATCGGTAGGCTTGGAATGCGACGTCAGCGACCGAACCGCCGTGCAAACCGCGCTGGCAAAGACAGAACAACGCTTCGGCCACCTCGAGATCGTCGTAAACAATGCGGGCGCGGTCGTTGTGGCCACGGCTGAGCATACCTCGGATGAAGATTGGAATCGGGTGCTCGCGACCAACCTGACCGGAACATTCCTGGTGTCTCGTGCCGCGCTTCCCATGTTGCGACGGGCCGGCGGCGGCGCGATCGTTAACATCGGCTCAGTCCTTGGCCTGGTCGCGCGGAAAGATCGCGCCGCGTACTGCGCCGCGAAAGCGGGAGTGAGCGGATTAACCCGCGCGATGGCTCTCGACCACGCCACCGAAAAAATTCGCGTGAATTGCATTTGTCCGACCATCGTCGAAACCGAGTTGGGCATGCAAGCCATGTCACAGAACCCTGATGGCCAGGCCGAACGCGCCAGGCGCGTCGCCGAAATTCCGCTTGGGCGAATGGGCGCGCCCGATGATGTCGCGATGATGGCTGTCTACCTCGCGTCGGACGAAGCCTCCTGGATCACCGGCGCTTCATTTCCACTGGATGGCGGCCTGACGGCTTACTGAAATGCCTAGACCCAAAAAATCCGCGGCCAAATCCTCCGAGAGTTTGGAACGCATTGCCGTGCAACAGTTACGGCGGCGTTTGAAAGAAAACAGCACCGCCAAGCAGATGGGTTTCGTGCTGGTAAAAGCTTCGCGCGGACGCGTGCGGCTTCGCATGAAAGTTGACGCGCGGCATTTGCAGGTTCACGGCGTGGTACATGGCGGCGTGCTCGCGGCGCTTGCGGATACTTCAGGAGGCCTCGCCACGTACATGGCGTGCCCCCTCGGAACGCGCGTCGCGACCGTGGAAATGAAAATCAATTACCTGGAAGGCGTGGAGCGCGGCAGCGTCACCGCCGATGCTCGGGTGGTGCGAATGGGAAGGCACCTTGCGGTGGTGGATTGCGACGTGACCGATGATGCCGGACGCCTCGTGGCCAAGGCGCTGATGACTTTTTTCGTCGGGCCGTTTGCCGAGCCACGCCCGGCCAAAAAATCGACCCTCGACTCACGAGAGTAGCTATTGGCGCGCGAACGCCCCGGTTTTCCGCGCGTTCGCTATAAAAACTTTGAACGAATTATTCCCCGTCGTGGTGCCCGTCGCCATTCGATCCATTGGAACCGTGCGCGCCGTTCGTCCCGCCCTGCGCCGCATCCTCGCCATCCTTGTATATGTATTTGATGACGTGTTTGTAGACGAGCAAGTTGGGACTTCCGAGGCGCGTCAGCTTGATGCAGTCGCGGTCGTACCACTCCACGCTGCCACGCAGCACTTCTCCATCGGATAAGACCACCGCCACCGGAGCGTGGCTCTGCATCTGCTTTACGAAATAAAAATTTTCCGCGTGGGTCTGTTCGGGAGGCGCGGGCTTTTTTCGTTGCGGCGTCGCTTGCAACGCAGCCGGCGCAGCGGGGCGCGCCGGGAACTGCTGTTCTTTTACGTCCGTAAGAGTAGGGCGGAAAAGCTTGCGGTTTACCATAAAGGCTCCCTCGGTTGCTACATCTTAAGACTGTCCAGGAGGTGTTTGGGTTGCAGTAAATGCAAAGAAAATTCAAATCGCTCTCATCAGGGCAGGTTAGCGAAGGCTGAGCGAGACGAGAAGCGAATCCAACCCCAACTGGCGGCTGACATTTCGCCGCAGTCGAGATTCGAGCTGGTCGAGTCCCTGCGTGGCCCGTAGCACCCATTCGAAATTGATCTTTTTGCTCAGCGCTTCCAATTCGGGCTGAAGATCGGGATTTCGAGTGAAACTGCTTCGCGGACCCTGGGAGAGTTCGAGAAGGTCTGTAAGAAGACTATAAAGCAGGGCGAGTATATTTTCAAACGATTCCTTCTCCTGCTTGGCGAGTTGCGCGGTTGCCGCGAACATTTCGGCGGATTTTCCCCCATGAATAGCCTGTTCGATCATGTCGAGAACGCCGCGCCGGAGCCGCTTCGACTCCTCGAGATTCAATGCCAGAGCCGCGCCCGGACTGCCGGAAGCGAGCTGCGCGGCCAATTTTCTTTCCGCAGGCCTTTTCTCGGTGCGCGCTTTCAGGAACGCGTCGATTTGCTCGAGAGGGACGGGTGCCAGCTGAAACTGCAGGCAGCGTGAACGAATTGTGGGCAGCAGGGAATCCGGCGTCGGCGCGAGCAGAATTAAAGTCGCGGATTCGGGCGGCTCTTCGAGAACCTTCAGGAACAGATCAGCGTCGTTCCAGCGCATGGTGTCCGCGCCATCCAGAATGAAGATGCGGCGCCGGCCCTGGGGCTTGAAATACGCGGCACGCTGCACAGCGCGCAACTGGCCCACGCGAATCATGGGGCGCGCGACCGGACTGAGGCGGCGCACCGGATCGGGAACCAGCAGCCACACGTCCGGATGCGGCTCGAGAATGAGCGGCATGCGTTCCACGGCGGCCGCGTCGGCGCTCTCGCCGCGTTCCGTGAGCCCCGCCTTGATGAGCGGCGCGGGATCGGCCAGCAGCGCCATGCGCCGGCACGAATCGCATTCGCCGCAAAAATCGTCCTGTAGCCGTTCGCAATTCGCGGCCTGCGCAAACATCCGCGCCAGCGTGTATTTCCCAATTCCCTGCGGCCCCGTAAAAAGCAGCGCGCTCGGCGCGCGGTCCCGCCGCAACATCCCGCGCAGCGCGGTAACGATTCGTTCGTTTCCGAGGAAATGATCGAAGCCCATGAATTTAGGATCCCGCCCGTTGCGCCGTGAGAATTCTCGACTCAACCGCCGCCAGAATTTCCTTATGAATACTTTGGGGCGAGCGGAGCGAGTTTGCCGCCGAGTCGTGACACTCGATCGTTACCCAGTTCGATTGTCGTGCGAGTTGATCGTAGACTTTGGAAGCCGTCGCCAGATGCTCCAAGTCCGCTTCCAGCAAATCGCGCCGCAACTTCGTATAGTCGCGTTTGCCCTTCTCGCCGACCAGCCGTTGCGCGTCAGCCGGTTGCATCCGCAAGTAAATCACCAGGTCTTCCGGCGGCAGCGCGTAAACTTCGTACTCCAGTTGCTTCAACCATGCCAGAAATTCATTGCGTTTTTCCGCCGCCACTCGCGAACTCTGATGCGCCAAGTTGGACGCTATATAGCGATCAGCCAGCAGGATGTGCCCGGCGTCCAGATCCCGCCGAATTCCCGGCGCAGCCTGCAAGCGATCGCCCGCGTACAGCATTGCGGAAAAATGCGGATCGACCGCGTCGAGTGCGCCAAAATCTCCATTCAGAAATTGCCCGACAAGTTTCCCGAAGAACCCTTCGTAATTCGGGAATCCAATCCGCGTCGCCGCGATTTTCTTCTCGGCGAGCGCCCGCGCCAGCATTTCAATCTGCGTGCGCTTCCCGGAGCCGTCAATGCCTTCAATTACGATGAATTTTCCGCGCGTCGCCATCGATTTCCGCAAGTTTAGCACACGCCCGCGTTTCGACAGGCGCGCCGAACCAGCGCCGCAGGCGCGGCATGAGTTAGCCCGGTCCGAAATGGCCGGGGAAAAAATGGCGCGAAGCGCTTACCATTTGGGGCGCACTTCCCGCGAGCCTTTGACTTGCGCCCAATTAAGGCACTACCGACTCGCGGCCAGCCGGCGAAACCGAATCGAGCGACATGTTAGAATCGCGAAATGGCCGAACCGGCTTCATCGATCGCCGAAAATCTCGCGCGGATTCGCGAGAGCATCTCCCGCGCCGCGCATCGTTCCGGGCGTCGCGCCGAGGAAGTCACGATTGTCGCCGTAACAAAGACGCATCCGGCGGACGCGATAATCGCGGCCTTCAACGCTGGCCTCCGCCATTTCGGTGAGAATCGCGTTCAGGAATTTGAAAGCAAAGTTCCGGCGGTCACAAATCTCGACGCCACCTGGCATCTGATCGGTCACCTGCAAAGCAACAAAGCCGCGCGCGCCGCCCGCCTCTTCGACCGCATCGACTCGATCGATAGCCTCGCCCTCGCGCAAAGGCTCGATGCCGCGGCTGCCACGGAAAATAAGCAGCTCGGCGTCCTCATCGAGGTGCATCTCAGCGACGAAACCACAAAAAGCGGAGTTTCGGAATCGGATCTGCCCGCCCTCGCGGAAGATCTCGCCGCCCTCCGGCATCTTCAGTTGCAAGGGTTGATGACGATTCCGCCGCTTCTCGACGATCCGGAGAGTGCCCGCCCATTCTTCCGCAAACTCGCCGCGCTTCGCGACCAATTGTCGAGGAATCTCGTGCGCCCACTTCCCACACTCTCCATGGGCATGAGCCACGATTTCGAAATCGCCATCGAAGAGGGCGCCACTGAAATTCGTCCCGGCACCGCTCTGTTCGGCGTCCGCCCGGCCACTCCCGCTAATCAGCTTTTCGCCAATCGCTGCCAGCACGTCAGTCGTCATGATGCCTAAATCCCCCTTCGATTCTGACTTTTTTCGAATGTCCTGGCGCGCCTCCGGTTGACGATCGCGCCAACGAGTCCTTGAGCCGTCTGCTCGCTGCTCGTTTGAAGGTGTCCCGTTCGGCTGTTAGAATCGTGGCGGGTGAAAAGAGCCGCACCAAGCGCGTGGCGATTTCAGGCGTAACCCGCCATCAGGTCATCGCTTTGCTTCCGCCCGAGGTGTCACGCAGCACCACACGGAACAAAACGCCGCACGACGCGCGGAAAACCAAGGACTGACGGAATGCCGGATATTCAAGCGATTCAAGCCGAACTACGCGCCTATAAACTCGATGGCTGGCTGTTCTTCGACCATCATCACCGCGATCCAATAGCCGGCAACATCCTGGGCCTCAAGAGCGAAGCGATGGTCACTCGCCGCTGGTTCTATTTCATTCCCGCGAAAGGCGAGCCGCGCAAACTCGTTCATAGAATCGAGCAGGGCACTCTGGACTCGCTTCCGGGAAAAACATTTCTGTATGCCGGTTGGGAAGAACTGCACAAGACCTTGCCTAAACTGCTATCCGGCGCGAAAACCATCGCCATGCAGTACTCGCCGGAAAATAATATTCCGTACATCGGCTTGGTCGACGCCGGAACCGTCGAACTGATCCGCAAAATGAAAAAGAAAGTGGTGAGTTCCGCGGATCTGGTCCAGAAATTCGAAGCCAGCTGGACCGCCGTGCAACTCGCGACTCATTTGGAAGCCGGAAAGCTTGTTGACCGGATTACTCGCGAGGCTTTTCGCCGTGCCGCGAAATTTGTGCGGGAAGGGAGGCCGCTCAGCGAATTCGAACTGCAGCAATGGATCGTTGAACAGTTCCGCGCAAACGGGCTGACCAGTCTGGACGCGCCCATCGTTGCGGTGCAGCCCAACAATGGCAATCCGCATTACGAGCCGAAAGCCGAATCGTCGCGCCCGATTCGTGCGGGCGATCTGCTGCTGCTGGACATCTGGGCGAAACTGAACTGCCCCCGAAGCGTTTATTACGATATAACCTGGGTCGGCTATCTGGGCGAGCGCGTGCCGGATTCCTACGCCCAGATTTTCCGCATCGCAAAGAACGCGCGTAACGCGGCAATTGAATTCGTAAAAGACGCGGTTGCAAAGAAACGCACGATTCGCGGCTGGGAAGTGGACCGCGTTACGCGCGAATCGATTCGGAAGGCCGGCTACGGAAAATTCTTCGTGCACCGCACTGGGCACAGCATTGGCCAGGAAGTTCACGGCAACGGCGCGAACATGGACGGGCTGGAAACGCGGGACGACCGGAAAATTGTGCCGAATACCTGCTTTTCCGTCGAACCCGGAATTTATATGCCGGAATTCGGCATCCGCACGGAAATCGATATGTATGTGGACGAGAAGGAAGCGCGCGTGACGGGCGCCATCCAGGAAGAAATCATTCCGCTGCTGGCCTAGGTCAATGTGAACGAAACTCCAGCTTCCGAAATTATCGTTCCGGTGTCTGTCGACCCAACAGTTGAGCGTACCGCCGTGCCGGCGCGCCCGCGCAAGGCTGTTTTCAGCTTCGTGGGGCTGGGGGCGGCCGTGCTGGCGTGGGCGGTTCCAGGCTTGGGGCATTTGGTTCTTGGCCGGTGGCGCCGCGCTCTGGCGTTTCTCGTTAGCGTCGGCGGATTAGCGCTCATCGGTTACGTCATGCGCGGGAACGTGTTTCCGCAGAACGCAGCGGATGCGTTCGGCCGCCTGGGCTTTTTTGCGGACGCGGGGACTGGCGTGTTCTACTACCTCGCGCACTTCGTCGAGCGCGTGGGTCCGGACGTTTCGCGAGCCGCAGGGGATGACGGCACACGTTTCATCGCCGCAGCCGGTCTCGTAAACTTGCTCAGCGCGTTTGACGCGTACGAAATTGCCGCGGGCAGGCGGCGCTAGATGGACCGGGCGCTGGGATGCGCGATCTCCGCCGGAGTGTCCGCGACGACTGCGGCAAATGCGGAAACTGGATTCGTGCGCATCAATCACTTTGCGGCCATGCTGCTGTTCGCGCTGCTGATCTCGGTAGCTCTGGCGGCGTTGGGGCAGAGAACGGGCGCGGAGCGTTGCCGTTACGCGGTGTGGTCGTTTGCGCTGTTTGTTTTGGTAGGCGTTGGTATTGCGTGGCTGATGTATCCGTTCAGTCACTGATTTGGTGTTTGCTTCGGTTTGCGCGTGCTCATCTCGCGAGCGTTTTCCAACCGTTGTTTGACAGCTTTTTCGCCGCGATGTTACATTGGTAAAAACGCCGAGGTAGCTCAGTTGGTAGAGCAGCCGATTCGTAATCGGCAGGTCCCCGGTTCAAGTCCGGGCCTCGGCTCCACACTTTTGCAACCTACTTCATTTGCATCCGTTTCCTCCTTGGGTTTTTGTGCGCCCTCCGAACTCGGAAGTCAGAGGATACTTTCCTGAGAAGGCTTCCCGATGAGTGTGGCTCGCCGTGGATTTCTGAACGAGCGGTGACCGGACTACCCGGGCGAAACGCCGCGTCCGTCTTGCTCAAGGAATTCAGCACCAGCCTCGAGCGAGCGAGTGTGGTTCAGAGAATGTGAGCGGTGCCCGAGAGTCTCGACGAAGAACACAACAGAAAATAAAAAGGCCGCCAGTCGATCGGCGACCTTCTTATTTGAACTGCGAAATATCCAGGCATTTCCGGGGCAAAGCTAGAATCCAGGGCTAGCTTGACTACTTCTTGCCCCCGGTTGCGTGGCCGCGTCCATCCCGTTCTTCGTTTCCTTTGAAGTGGGCAGCATCCACACGCTTTGCCGGATCGGCTCGCTCGCCAGGTTTCGGCATTGGGCCTTTATAACCGTGCTCCGGATGGTAGCGATTATTTACGTGGCCACGGAAGTTGTCAGGGCCGTGAAACCACGGGCCAGCGCCGATGAAGACGCCGCCATTGAACCATTCTGGACCGTAGTAGCCGGAGGGAGCACAACCGTAAGGAGCAACGTCGTAGTAACCGTACGGACACTCCGGAGCCACTCCTATGCTCACACTCACCTGAGCTTGTGCAGCAGGAGCTGCTACCGCAAAACAAATCCCCGCGACAGCAGCGAACATCATCAACGCAAATCCACGCATACATTCACCTCGCTATTTTTGGTTGATATTTCCTTGAACAGTTAATCCCAGAGCGATGTACAGTGCCGCGACTGTTCAATTCTCTATCTGCAGAAGCCTACCCCCATGCGCGGGCCATCGCCATACCACGATCCCCGCATCAGGCGAGAAATATGGGTGTAGGGAGATTGAGCGGGAACGGTGATTCGGCAACCGGCGCGGAACCAAAACGGGAATTTATGAAGATTGGAACCGCGCAGCAAGCGAGTGGGGCAATAAAGGAGCAACGTAAGTTGGCAAAGACCCAAATCAGAATCCGGGTGCGCTTCTATTTTTTTTCCGATTGGAGTTCGAATAGCAGCAGGGAATGCGCGGTCACGCCATAAGCCACTTCCATTTTGAATACATTGCCTGCAGGCTGGTCCGGCGCGTTTGTATCGATAAGCAGCGCCCAGCGATCTCCCCCAACGCACTTGGGCAATATGAATTGCACGAGGCCCTGATGGACGTTCATAACGAGCAGAAGAGTGGCGTCGTGGCCCAATTGCTTCACGCCACTGGTCTGCGCGCGCCCGTCCATTAACATGCCAAAGCAGCGCATGTTCGCGTCGGCCCACTGCGAGCCCTGCATTTCGGTCCCATTTGCGTTGATCCAGGTCACGTCCTTGACGCCCAGCTCCTCGTTGTATTGGCCAGTCAAGAACCGGTTTCTGCGCAGCACCGGATATTTGTGGCGCAGCGCAGTCAATTTCTGCACGAACTGTAATTGGGTTTGATTTTGTTTGGCGAGGTTCCAGTCGACCCAACTGATTTCGTTGTCCTGGCAATAGGCGTTGTTGTTGCCGCGCTGAGTTCGCGCGAATTCATCGCCGGCAAGCACCATCGGCGTGCCCTGCGACAACAATAAAGTGGCGAGCAGGCTTCGCATCTGGCGCTGCCGCAAGGTATTGATGGCCACATCATCGGTGGGGCCTTCGGCGCCGCAGTTCCAGGAGCGATTGTCTGAATTCCCATCCCGATTGCCTTCGCCATTGGCCTCGTTGTGCCGGTCGTTGTAGC
>Ga0302325_10007898_pt1 | contig 23482 bp, 25 predicted proteins | sample Palsa_T0_2_FD_201948 | JGI IMG/M metagenome (GOLD analysis project Ga0302325, IMG submission 201948) | Peat permafrost microbial communities from Stordalen Mire near Abisko, Sweden - Palsa_T0_2 | ecosystem: Environmental > Terrestrial > Soil > Palsa > Peat permafrost | place: Sweden: Abisko... | reverse complement strand
CAGTATTGTATCTAGCATGGTTTGATTTTGGAAAGCCGCATATATGGCTCTTCCTCACGGTCATAAACAGACAGCAAGTGCAGTTGTGAAAGGAATACCTTTTTATCATGAGCCGAATTTTGCTAACTTTTGCAGTCAATATGCAAAAGTTGCTCACTTTAACACTACGCATCTCAGGAGACAGTCATTCTATGCATTGCCAAGAGCACATTGGGAACTCTTAGCTTCTCCACCTTTCTCATATCTAGATACGCTCAATGCAGTCGATGAAGCAATCGATAAGAATGCGGAGTTGTCTCTTGCAATATGGCAGGCAGGCCTTGAATCTTTCGGGATTCCACCACAACTGAATCAATCCCAATCAAAGGATCCGCATGATTGGCGGGGAAAGGCAACCTCCAATGACCTCGAGAAGGCGAGAAGCACAGTTCGGCAATTCTATCGAGATTGGTCTGAGGAAGGCAAAGCTGAACGAGAAGCCTGTTACGAGCCAGTGATGAAGGCACTTAACAAGGAACGCTCGTCCCGGTCTGATTCGAACCTGCGCGTTCTGGTCCCGGGAGCTGGTCTCGCACGCCTTGTGTTCGATCTGTGTTGTGCAGGTTTCGACACAGAAGGAAACGAGATCAGCTATCATCAGCTTCTTGCGAGTTCATACATCCTTAACCACTGCCCCAAGGCTCGTGCACATACTTTGTTTCCCTGGGTTCATTCATTCTCAAATCATAAAACCCGGACCAATCACCTCACATCAGTCCAAGTGCCAGATCTTCACCCTAGTACAACTCTTGGGGCTATCGAAAACACGGGCGAAATGAGCATGAGTGCTTCGGATTTTTTGCTCTTGTATGGAAACCAGGCTCACAAAGACACTTTTGATGCTGTGGCAACGGTCTTCTTCCTCGATACCGCACCGAATATTATCCGTTACATCGAGGCAATCAAGAATTGTTTACGACCGGGCGGCATTCTTGTCAACGTGGGGCCACTGTTATGGCACTTCGAAAATAATGCTCCTGGATCACACGGGCGTGAGAAGGATTCTGCTTCTGACGATGGTGTAAAAGGTGAGTTATGAAGCTTGCTTTGATGTGGTCGTCACTGACAAACCCTATAGGAATTGCAGATCCAGGAGCTGTGGAGTTAACGGATGATGAAGTAGTGGCACTAATCGAGAAACTTGGCTTCGATATCGAAAAAAGGGAATCTGGGATCACAGCACCATACATTCAAGATCCAGAAAGCATGCTCCAAAACATCTACAAAGCCAGTCACTGGGTAGCTAGGAAACGATGACAATTTTCACAAAAGCTATCATGTGCTAATTATCAGCCGTACCCAGATCCTCTATGTCGTTTACACACTCAAAGCTTAGCCTGATCCTGCATGACATTCACCATTCCCCCTCTCGCCCATACCTCACCCCCATCAACCGTGATCGTCGCCCCGTTAATATGCGAACTCGCCCTGCTACTCAAAAACACTACCAAGCCTGCAATATCCTCAGGTTTCCCTAGCCTCTTACTTGGATTCGCCTCTGCTAACGCATCCGCACCACCAGTTTGCTTGATTAGCCCACTGGCCATCTTACTTGGACTAGGTATTGGGGAAGTCAGCAGTTGCTCGATAAAGATTGTTTCAGGAGAGCGTATTGAGAAATTGTCTCGGGAGAAATCATGAGACTGTCCAGAATAGGAAAGGAATTCTCCCTTAGCACCTACAAGAAACCAGGCGCAATCGCATTAACAAGGATGTGTCTCGGCCCAAGTTCAACAGCCAAGTTCTTAGTGAGATGTATAACTGCTGCTTTGGATGTCGAGTATCCGAAGGTTGCATTTTTGCCCAGAGCGCCAATACCAATCCCAGCAACAGATGCTGTTATTATAACTCTAGATGGATCCTCGATCGTTCCTTTCTTCTGCAGCAAGGGTGCAAAACTATACCATCTGATCAGCACTACCTTCTCCAGGGCCCGCACAGGAAGAACCCACAGTCTAATAGTATTGAAAACACTCTTGACATTCAGATCCATCACCTTGGCAAAAGCAGAATCTGGGTGGGTATCGAATGCTTCTCCCCAGGTGGCACCTGCGTTCGCAAATAGGATATCTACATGATCCGTTGTCTTCATCACTTCCTTCACCAAGTGCTCTACCCCCTCAATTTTGGCGCTGTCTGCTGGGACAGAGATTGCTTTTGCGCCTGGCGAGAGGTTAGGAAGTGCATTGAGAGCGGCGACTGCAGACTCGCAGGCCGCTGCTTTACGTGAGGTAATGTAGACTTTGGAGGCGCCAGCTTGTAGGAATCTGAGGGCTGTCAGCTGTACTCCCAGCCGAATACCTGGGAATTGAAAAGGGGTTCGAGGGGATATATACCCAGAAGCTGCATGTAAACCTAGGCCTCGAGATCCGCCTGTTACAACAACTACTTTTCCTTTGAGAGAGAAGATATTGGGGAAATCGTGGAGCTCGGTCTCGTACTGAGACATGGCGGGGAATAAATGCTGTCTAGCTTGAGTAAAAATTGCACAAAAAATATATCAATTGATCTGGAAAGATTTTTGTATTGGGACTCTAAGTCTTAGAAATAAGATTATGGAAAAGATGAAGTTGGGGAACAAGAGCTGTTTAGCTCGGGATCACTCATGCCACTGTGGGGTACTGTAGCTTCAGCTTCCCCGAACCGAGGCTTGTTTCACTCGTGGCTCTTGTAGTTGTCACGCTCCGACCCACCAATAAAATTGGGTTCAACTGTGCAGCTTAAAAAAATCCTCTGGAATTCTTCACGACTATCAGACCTTTTACTTATTGGCGTCGTGGGAAACAGGGCAGGAACTAACCTGTGCTTAGGGCTCCCTCCCTAATAAATATCGCAAAACCACTTCCCATGTCACGTTTTATTTTCATGCCCCAAAGCTAGTTTTATGTATTTCATGAAATTCATATAACAGAGTAAAAAAGTAAAGGCCTCAAGGGGTATGCTTAATTTAGCTAGCCCCGAAAAAGAGGAATCCCGGAATGTTTTACAGGGCAGCAATAGCACTAGCAATACTTAAAAAGACCTTTTAAAGAGTTCTAATGTGCTAGATTATAGCGTATAATTGCCTAAAAGACCTGTAATTATTATAATAATATTTAAAACTGTCGGTTCACCCGTAACGCGTAGCACGACACGTAAATCAAAACGTGGTATGCTGGTTGCGTAGTAGGTGAAAGTTATCGTATTCAGTTGTGTGCGCGCAGAGGATACTCTGCGGTAATGCGCTAACCGCATTAGGCCTAGTGCCCTGCACGTGATTATTCTGCCAACAAAAACTCTTATATTTAAACAACTTTTAGATTTGAAGACATTAAATATTTCGTGAAATTTGGAAATTTGCAAGGACTTTTGAGTTCATTTCATATAAGTTCATGAAATAAAAATTCGGCGTTTTTCATTTCATTTAATAATACTTTCATGAAAGTTGAGGCTGTTCATTTCGTTAAGGAGCCTACCTGTGCTCATAATTGAACGACCCTCATTTGCTCTTGAGAATCTCCTCACCGCCTAGATACTTTGAGCCTTAAGTTCTAGGGGCAAGTAGAGCTGAGCTATCTCAATCTTCAAGGTCTATTCGTGTCTAATGTCTATACTTCGTTACTGACCATCTATCTTTAGCTTAATAAACTCCTTTGCTTCCTCGTTATTCACAACCGTCTGTTCGTAATCTGGTCTTGGAATCTCTATGCCTTCAGTCGTTCTTCCGTAAGCAATACCTCCAAGTCTGCTCATGGGTCGCAGAACCTATCAGAAGTCAGCATCAAGCCTCCGAATAACAATCTATACTCACAGAAGGATCAATTAAGTTCTTTTCCGCATTGATAGCATCCTCCCTGACCCAGAAATGCGTCCCCTCGATCACAGCAAGAACACCGGTCTTCTTCCCTGGAGTAGCCTTGCTCTCATATTCCTTGGTAAAATCGAGCTTCCCTTCTACCGAGAAAACGGCTTCCTTGACCCTGCTGGCCTGGACAGTCTTGCACTTCTCTGGGTGTAATCCACTCAAGCTCCACTCGCTCTCCCCATACGGCGCATTGATGCTTGTCGAGTTCGCTGCCTCGATAAAGTGCTCCGAAATGATATTGATCACACACTCCCCACTGTCCGTCAAGTTCCTCAAGGAGTCTTTGGCATTGTCAAATCCTCCAGCGAAACCAACAGTAAATAACGGTGGATCATGATTGATAACTTGGAAATAGCTGAAAGGAGCGAGGTTGGTGGTACTTCCGTCCTTCGAGCGCGTGCTGAGAAAGCCAATTGGGCGAGGAATGATGCCAGAGATTAAGAGCTTGTAGTTTGCCACAGCAGGTCGCCTTTCTTCGTACGGATCGATAGAGATGTGTGGGATTTTCAAGCATTCGCCCCCGTCGTTAGGCCCGTCGCCCCATTTCCATCCGGGCTTGATGGTCTGCTTGATGTTCCATTTGAGCGACTTGTCCCAGTGTTCTCTGCTTCCTTCGACCTTCTTGAAATCAGGGTGTGGATTGCGCTGGATATGCTTCTCAGCGTCCAATCGAGACATCTTGATTGTTGACTATGCGGAATGTTCGAATGGAATCCTCGCCCGGGCGACGTTCGTGAGAAATGTAGAAGATTGCCTTGCTGCTCAGCCTTTGTCCTCTGTCAAAGAGTGACTACGAAGCTCACCGAGACTAGAACTATATAATGGCCCCCGAGACGCCAATCGTGTTAATATTTGTTAATCATTTGAACTTTGCAAGTCGCTAGAAACCTTCCTTCCCAACGGTCGATTTCCGCTGTGGGATAGACGTCATGACCCTGTCCTGTCAAGGCCGTGTCCAGCCGATCCTCAACCCCGCAGTCCTTATCGACGATAAGGACGAGGGCTACGTAGTACCTAGGTACTTCGTAAAAGGGTAAGATTTTACTAAATGAGGGCTGAGAAGTTACAACCAAGGGCCTAAACCTCACTCATACTTCAGACTTTCGATGATTCTAAGGTGTAGCTTACTATCAACGGGTCTTCTGCCTCATCTTGTAGTAATTCTATTTTCACATTGGGTGCCACTATCAAGATTCTTTAAAGGATCCACTTTCGGCTCCCTCACCCTCAGCAAAGACCGAATTGGTAACACTGATTGAGTAATAATCCACTTCCATTGGAGAATTTGTCTGTAGTGATAACACAGAATTGCTAATAGACTCCCCACAGAGACATCACATGTTAAATCGTCCTTGGACTGCAAAAGAGACATAAACAGTTTCATATCCGCACAGTTCACAAACGTTTCAGCTACCAGTTTATTTTCATTTTTATTTGGAAAATGGCTGGCGTACAAACTTACAAGCTTGGAGATTGGGAACTCCAGTCCGGACAATCAATTCCAGATGCTCACATAGCATACAAGACTTTCGGTGACTCGAAATCACCAGCAATCATCTACCCAAGCTGGTACTCAGGCTGTACGTCGCTACTCACTTTCAGAGATCCCCACTAATGAACGTCCTAAGCGATTGCCGACAATGAATGGCTTATAGGCGAAGATAAAACGTTGAGCCTAAAGAAATATTTCATAGTCATCACTGCCCTGTTTGGAAATGGGCAATCAACCTCGCCTTCCAACTCCAACATCACGCCGTTTCCTAGAGTCACACTCTTTGATAATGTGCGAGCGCAGTATACACTTGTAACCAAGCATCTAGGGATCAAACACGCTCGAGCGGTGTTAGGATGGTCCATGGGAGCAGGTCAAACCTACCAGTGGGCTACGTAAGTCCAATTTTTCGGAGCACTACTGCCTATTTCGTCTGTCTTGCGAGTTGTTTACTCCCTGGATGTGTCTTGGGAGGTAATGGTTCGCAAGGCAATGTCTCAACTCTAAAATTTACCCTTTTGGGCAATACTAATCCGGCATTCTGGGGTTTAGCAGCTACCCGGATTTTATGGACATCTGTGTCCCATTCTGCGGTGCAGCTAAAACTTCTTTGCATAACCAAGTCTTCCTCGAAGGAGTGAAGTCTGCTTTACTAGCTGCGAAGAAACATTCTTCGGCAGGCAGTGCCAAAGACGGTGTTCTCCCCAAAGGAGAGGAATATCGAACCTGGACTACAGAAGAGAGAGAAGTTGGTTTGAAAGCCTTCGGTAGAGTTTATGCTGGATGGGGATTCAGCCAAGCTTTTTACAGGGAGGAAGTGTATAAAACTCTTGGGTACAAGGACCTCGAGGACTTCATGGTAAACTTTTGGGAGAACTGGTGGTTATCTAAAGGTAAAATCTGAACAAATCTACTAGAATAACAATTTGACGAGGCATAGATCCCGAAAATTTGTTGGTCATGCTTTATACTTGGCAGTCTGGAGACTGTTCGAAGCAGGAACCATACAATGGTGACTTCCGGGCTTCCATGCAAGCTATTAAAGCAAAGATGCTTGTACTGCCAGGAAAGACAGACTTGTATTTCCCGTAAGTAAATGAACATAGAATCTGGAGCAAAAGTGGCAGTTGACAGAGTACTGGACAGACCCGAAGACTCAGAGATTGAAGTTGCAAATATGAAACAAGGGGTAGGGCATATGATTCCATTCCCTAGTATTTGGGGACATTGGGCTGGCGGGCCTGGGGATAGCAAGGAGGACGTTAAGTGGCTGGATGACAAGCTCAGAGAAGTCGGCCTTTGAGACAGGTAGAAGGTCTTTCGTCGACGTGACTTCTTAGGTCATGGGGTTTATGTTGATCCAAAGAAATTAAAACCAGCATTCAAACTTGCAAAGCTTGTGCATGCGCAAGAAGAGATGTTTATAGAAAAAAATAGAGAAGTTTCAGGGAACCTTCATTAGAGTGAAGATAGAGAGCAATGAGGTTGTAAAGTTTTCCTGTGAGGTTGATGGAGGATCACGTGGGGTTGACAGGGGTCGGAGCTTCATTACTGTAAGAATTTCAAGAATCCACGTCGAAACGTTTCTAAACATATATCCAAATTAATATCGGAATGGCCAACGTCAATACAGAAATAGCAGAGCCATCTGTTCGGCCTATTGAGCTTTCGTTCCCACTCCCAAAAGCCCCAGCAACGAGAATCCACCTTTACCTGACCATCCAGACGACGTCTCTCCTCCTTTTCCTGACAACTGCTATGAACGGCGACATATCGACTGCTGCGCCCTTAGGATCATTTGTCTACGCCCTTCCAGACGTAATCTGTCCTCCCTTTCCATCATCTAGAGGCCCCCGAGCTGACAACAGTTGCAGAGGATGAATCCAGGCCAAACCATCTCAACCCCCCTATTTACCTACGAGTCCTCCGTCGAGTTCACTACACGTCTGGCAAAGCTACTCGCACGGAAAACAGGAAAACCGGTCTATGTGGGGAATTCTATAAGCTTTGCAAGCTCTGGAATGGGCGGTACAGTTGAGGAGGAGATGGAAGGCTTCAAGAAAGTTGTGGAAGTTGTAATGGACGAGATCCGGAAGAGCGAGGGTCGCGAGTTTGTCAATGGCAGTTGATTACGGACTACTGAAGCATTGGGTGGATTGGTCAGTACACTGCCATTGCCATGTGAATGCATGGGTCAGAGATGCACGCCACAATGCAATATGCACCAACTGTAGGACATCCACCAGGTCAGATTGCCTTCTTATATAGGTACGAAGCATCAAACCTCGCGATGGAAGTTATTCCAGGGCTGTTGAAGTTCCGGACACCTCCCATTATGTGTCTATTTGGAACACAACGTCTGTTGCTGGCCCAGACGTGCGGATGACACAGTGAGAATCGATTAAACTATTCGAGTTGATCAATCCTCTGGGCAGTCATTCAGCCAAATCGGTAGAATCGACAATGCATCTAATTAGTTTGTCCTCCCTCTTGTTCCACAAGCAGCCTCGGAATGTACCACTTGAGGATGGGTCTTTCAGAATTAGGTAGTTAAAATGTTCGTTGCTCCATCTTTGTCGAGTGCTTATGGCCAAACGTTTCCCAGTGAGGTTACTCTGATCAAGCCTCATCCTACGGCAACAAAGATCACAGTCCCTCTAGCTTGCCCAACTTCATTTACTACAAGAGCTGGCAACACAACATCGTGCCCAGGCCGTGCAAATATGGTTATCAGCTGAACAGTGCATGTGAAACTTCGAGTTCGCCTTCAGACGCCGGTTCTGGTTCTCCTTAGGCCAGGACCAACGTTGAGGTAGTACATAGCTAGATGGTGTGGATTCATCGGTGTTAATTTTACTCTCGAATAAGAAGTGAATCTGAATACCTTAGTTGCTTCCTTATTCAGTAAAAGGAGAGGAATGTCTAGGAAGGTGGACTGTGAGGGTAGATGTATAGAGAACAAAAGACCGAGTGAACTATTTGGAGATCTCGAATGGATATATTCCCCCGAATTCGGACGAGCGCATTAGTGAACTTAACAGCAGCTATCCTACTTATATTCCCTTTGCACCTGCGGCGTGAAAAAATTACAATCTTTGAATTGATTAAAACATTAAGGCCCAGTCGTTGCGAGACTTTTTGCATCTTCCGTGGCAAAGGTATCATCGTAGTCACCCAGAGATCGAGATACTCCCTTGGGGTTAAAAGGTATTTAGTATAGTTTGTTTATAAGGATAGCACAAGAATTTGGAGTAAATTGAATATTGAACAAGAATATGCTCATTTATGTTGTTTAACATTATCCCAATTAATTTTGAATTATCGAAAGTTGATCGCCGACGCAGTTGTAGCTACTACAATTAAATTGCCATGATACCCTACAACTTCCCTCGAACTGAAATTATTAGACACACAAAATAAATTAAATCTTCTTTAACCTGTAAAAGTTTGAACTCGCCTTAGAACCACTTTAAATGCCTATACTGAGACCAGCACTAATCTGATGGGATGTTGAAAATACCTCGGTTTTGATTTTGCTAAGGCTACCTAACAGTGTAGTACAGCTAGTTTCAGATTTCCATGGACACTGCAGATGTTCAGATGTTATATACCGTTTTGATCAAATCATTACATATGAATATTAATACATGAAAATGTGTGGTGTCAGTCGTGGTGAATATACTGCTCCGTTTTTGCCTTGAAACTCTGCTGTAAAAATTCAAACTCGTCTGTTCCCCACCACCACCCAAGCGACGAGCGCAAAACGTCCGTCTTGAGTCGCATCCTCCCACAATCCCTCATCGCCGCCACTTCTACTTCAAAGACCTCCTCTGTGAGACACACGGCTTGGGGAGCACACGTTCCTAAGCGCGCGAACCTGTCCATCCAGTTCGATTGCCTTCAGTGCAGCAATCCGAGGGGCAAACACCCACACATCCAACCACTCCACTCTACTTCTCCCGACCACTTTTTCAAACCCCAAGGAAATTTTGCCGCCACAGAATCGGTTACCATTCAGTGAGTACCAGGTCCGAGAATTCCAGCGTATCCTGTATCTTCAAAAGGCGTAGTGGGGGTCTTGAACCGTCAAAAGCTAACCAGATCTCCCCTCCCAGTTGTCCTTCCAAGTTGTCGAACATGTCCCACAAGTAAATCTAGTGTGACCTCAACTGGCCAACTTCTATCTTGACCAGCGTACCTGCATATTGGGAATCCCTCTGCAACATCACGAGAACGACTTGACTGACAGGGCTCTGAAGCCAGATGACGAACATGTCCTGGCGACCGGAATCAGGACCTTTGGTCCAATTGTCAGGATGTCTAAAGGATTCACTGAGCGGACACAATAAGACAGCTCAAAAGCAAGCCGAGATTGTATGTGGAATCTGCTTGTTCTTTTATTCTTGCACATTTCTTCTAGAAAGTGAATGTTGCTAACTTTGACAATTTCAACAGCTGCTTGCCCAAGCAAAATCCTCTCCCGATATCAACAACTACCTCACATACCTATTTTCAAGCTCGCAAGCTCCTCCTGGATTAAGCTATACTCCGGAAGAATACCATGCAGTCAGATCGGCAGCAGCTGTAATGCTGAAAAACAATATCAGAACTGGTTACAAAACAATACCACCGGAATCCCTTGCCCTCGTTCGCCAATCAGTACCATTAGCACTGCAAGATAAGAACCAGTCAATACGAAGTTATGCTGGAAATGTTATTACGGAAATTGTTAGTCGTGGTGGCATTCTTGGATGGCCTGAGTTGCTCCCGGAGTTGCTAACATTGGTTGGAAATGATACTGGGGCGGTTTCTCCTGAAGCACAGGAAGGAGCAATGGCTGCATTGGCAAAAGTTTGTGAAGACAACAAGAAGATGTTAGACAAGGACTATGAAGGCCAGCGCCCTCTTGCTTATATCATTCCCAAACTTATCTCCTTCACTACCAACGGCAAGCCGAAAATCCGATCCCTAGCCCTTGGAAGCATCAATGTTTTTATCCCTCAGAAGCCGCAAGCTCTTCTTGTTTCACTCGATGATCTTCTTAATCGGCTCTTTCAGCTTGCCAATGATGCCTCATCAGATGTTCGGCGGCAGGTTTGTCGAGCCTTCGTACAAATTGTTGAGATCCGACCAGACAAGATTTTACCGCATATTTCTGGCCTTGTGGATTACATGATCACGCAGCAGCGAAAAATTGACGATGAGGAGTTAGCTTGCGATGCTGCAGAGTTTTGGCTCACCGTGGGAGAGCACAACGAGCTGTGGAAATCACTGGGCCCTTATCTCAACAAGATTATTCCTGTTCTTCTGGAAAGTATGGTCTACAGCGAGGAAGACATCGCTATGTTGGAAGGTGGTGGAGACGATGCTGATGAGGAAGATCGTGCCGAGGACATCAAGCCAAAGTTTGCCAAGAGCAGGAGTATTAGAACTCTTGCAAATGGAGAGGAGCTTGATGAAAGTGGTCAAAACGGGGGCTCGTACGCCAAGCTAAGCGGCATGGAGGAGGACGACGACGATCTGGATGAAGGAGAAATCGAGGAATTCGATGATGATGATGATGAAAATCCCGAGGATCGATGGAACCTTAGGAAATGTTCCGCTGCTGCTCTGGACGTATTTGCAACCGACTTTCGAGGACCTGTCTTCGAGACTATCCTGCCATACCTAATGACGAACCTCAAGCACCCAGATTGGCCCTACCGCGAAGCCGCTGTTCTTGCGCTTGGAGCCGTTGCAGAGGGCTGCATAGATGTCGTAACACCACATCTTCCTGATCTGGTTCCCTACTTGATTTCGTTGCTCAACGATTCCGAACCCCTTGTCAGACAGATCACCTGTTGGACTCTGGGAAGATACTCCGCGTGGGGTGCCAGTCTCAATACTCCGGCACTACGAGCGCAGTTCTTCGAGCCTATGATGGAGGGGATTCTCACTAAAATGCTAGATCACAACAAACGAGTGCAGGAGGCAGGGGCTTCAGCGTTTGCGCACCTCGAAGAGAAAGCGGGCACGACGATTACTCCTTACTGCGAGCCCATTATCCGCCAGTTTGTCCGGTGTTTTGAAAAGTACAAGGACAGGAACATGTTCATCCTCTACGACTGTGTCCAAACCCTGGCAGAGCATGTGGGCCACGGGCTTGCTCAACCTCAGCTGATCGATTTATTGATGCCGGCGCTGATCCATCGATGGCATAAGGTATCGGACCAGTCGCGGGAGCTCTTCCCCCTTCTCGAGTGCCTATCCTACGTCGCCACCGCTCTGTCCGAATCTTTCGCGCCATTTGCGCAGCCCGTTTTCACCAGATGCATAACCATCATCCACCAAAACCTGGAAGAGTACGTCGCAGCAGTCCATAACCCAATTTTAGATACTCCTGACAAGGACTTTCTCGTAACGAGCTTGGACCTGTTAAGCGCTATAATCCAGGCCCTGGAGGAGAAACAGTCCGCAGCGCTCGTATCCGGCTCGCAACCTCGACTTTTTGAGCTGCTTCAGTTTTGTATGGAAGACCCCGAGAACGATGTTCGCCAATCATCCTACGCGCTGCTGGGGGACTGTGCGAAATACGTATTCCCCCAGCTTGAACCATTTTTGGCTACCCTGCTATCGATACTCATCAAACAACTGGACTTGGATTCTATCATCGATGAGCAGATTGAGACCGGGTTCAGTGTCGTGAACAATGCGTGCTGGTCTGCAGGCGAGATCTCAATCCAGCATGGCAAGTCAATGGCACCGTATGTTGAACAGTTACTGCATCGCTATCTTGAAATCCTTGGAAATCCGGAGGTTCCCAAATCTGTTCTCGAAAATGCGGCAATCGCACTCGGGCGACTTGGCCTGGAGAACTCTGGAGTTATGATGCCTCATCTGGCGACATTTTCAGAGCCATTCCTGAAGTCTATCAACTCTGTTGACTACACTACTGAGAAGGCAACCGCTTTCAAGGGGTTCTGTTTAATCGTTCTCGGCAATCCACAGGCAATGGAAAAGGATCTCGGAAGATTATTCACTGCAATTGCTCGATACAAGATGGAAGAAATTTACAAGACACCTTTGACTGCGGATCTGCAGCAGATTTTCCAACATGTGGGTTACACCTTCGAAGTTGAGAGACTAAAGCTAATCACGAACACAGACGGTCGATCTCTACAAATCTCTCATCCCTGAGTTCAGCGCTTTCATCAGCACGCAGATATCAACAGCAGACCTGAACAACCTCCAAGCAACGTACAACTTGTAAATAAGCAAAAGAAAAAGATTCACGTTTTCCGGGATAGCAACAAAGCAGGATGCGGGCGCCAGGGCGGGAGATGGTTGAGTTTGCACTTGGAACAAGCGACGCGATACTGTATTTACGAAGGCATGACACACGGAGGATCGATCAATCATGACTGAGAGCAGCAAAAAGAAAGATGCATCTGCAGTCGATTGTTTTTCTTTGCGATTTGGCATTTGAAGCGAAGCGTTGGCCGTCTGCGATGATCGATAGCTAAGAAAATTACATAGATATCCTTTTTGCTCGTGTGATTTGGAGTAAGGGGTGCTTGCGTGGTCATGGGAGGGACAGAATGGATGGACGGCGGAAAGTTAGATGTGGATGGGAGGGCTTGGAGGATATTGTGCAGTTGCGCATGGAAACATTTGCTCGCGGGATGTGAAAGGGAGAACAGCGACGATAGGGATTGGTCGATAGTACTTTAGATAGTTAGGTAGTTGAACCATGGGCTCCGCTGCATAGCATGGAATGAAATGCTGGCGGTTTAGACATTTCTTACTGCTCTGTCTGGACGTGTTTGTGGGCAACCCGGGACTCCCGAACCCCTGAATTTGTCGAGGTGACGCAACCTCATGCTCAGAAACGGGGGCAAGCACGATGACTGAAATAGCTTGGAACATTGGATTATTCGTGAGGTTCCTGAAGAAGTTTATGTTCAGGGCATTCTCAAGTGGATAGTCCAGCCATCGCTTTCTCCGAGAAAGGCACAAGTCACTTGCAGAGTCACAGACGACAGACAAGCCAACCATCGAAATAGCTTCAATGATCAATTATGTCCTAGCTGCATGATGGAAGCCAGTTTCAAAGTCATCTTGTAGGAGCTACTGTATAAAGCGGCAAAGCCTGTCTTGAAGGGAAAATCGCATGTCTAATTGTCTTAACATACCTATTCTCAGTGGGTACCTCCTATCAATGCAACAGCGGTCAGTCAATGAAAAGATACTAACAGTACTTCGCATACCACAGCCTCCACAACTGACTCTTTGCAGGTGCCAAAGTACCACTACGGTTGCAGACTTCCGCACCTCTGGCGCATCAATTCAATACTTCGACGCAAGCCTTCGACAACACCACCTGCATCCACAAAACTCAGAATTAATCAGATCAAAGAAATGGCCAAGCCTAAGGCAAGTAGTGAGCTGACATGACGAATCCTCGGGAAATAATATACGAGTGAGGAGAGGACAACTTGGAGTGCTCAGCCTCGTCTGCGGGAAGCGTGACATCGGGGATAAGCAACGATTAGCAAAAAGGAGGGATTTTGCGAGCTGGGCTGATGTGCCGTGACGGCGGTCAAGAAGCAGCAGCCTTGTAAGGCAAAGACATCCTTGAGTAGCTGGATTGGATGGCTTGGTGCATCCTTCGAGGGGAAGAAAAAAAACTTCTGCGCCAGTGCGCCAATGGCAAAATATGACGCTTGACACCATCAATAAATTGTCTGGAATCTATTCGCTATAGGAGGAAGGGATAATAGGGCCGAACAGGCCAATGGCAGCCTTGTGCTTTCGCATGACCTCGTCGCAGGGCTGGGCAATAGATGGGAATCTGTAAATTCATCTATTTGGTCGGACTTGGGAAGGCAGATGTTCAGATGGGGTAATCGATGCACTGCTACCCTTGGAGTGTGATCCAGGAGTCCAGGAATTCCAGAGTCTACGCGGCCAGTAACCCTACCCCGCAAAATCCTCTCTGGGCCGCTGGGCGAGAAGGAGGCCTGGAAGCCCTTGGGCTTGCGACTGCCAGCTGCTGCAAGCCATCACCCATCAGGTCTGCGAAGAATGCGGTTGAGACGCGTACTCTGTAACGGGCGCTCAGCCACCAGGCTCGGTTCGGTAATATCATGGAATCGACCATCCTTGAATTGGGCAATACCATGGGTTTTTGTTTCTCTAATTTGGGAGATAACGTACGTCCGACTCGAGGGTGGCCCCGGGTGATTGATACCCCGAGGAAAAGCATGATTACTTTTCTGGCTTTTGCCTTGTTTGTTGGACAATTGTGGGCTTTTGTTCCATGGTCTATCTTCTAGACTAAGTGGTGAAGTGGTTGCTCGAGAAGTGCCAAAGGAAGGGGAATCGATGCTTCGAGATTGTGTACTGTACTTTATATAGCCCGTGCAGCGCTGCAGGGTGGGGAGAAGTTGAGGTGGGATTGTCTTGAATCACGTTGCATAAGAGCATGTGCATGGCATGCTGTACAGGACGATGATTGTGACGATGTTGCTATTTTAAGGAGGCTGGAGACGGTGAGTGTACAGTAGCTTCGCCGTCAGAACTGCCTACTGTAGTGATATGGACCTACCTACTGTACAGAGGGAATGCCCGGGAGGGAATAACAAGCAGTGCACGACAGAGAAGAAAGAGTACAGTATGATCGATGAGATTGATGCAGCCGCAACGACTTTGTTTCCTACTGTACTGTAGCTTTGGTGTGCTCTCACCCTTTCCTGGATTGTACATTGCACAGTAATACTGTACAGTACTGTATGTAGTCTGTAATGCTCGGGACTTCGGGCTCTTCAGCGTACCGTAAGATGCTGTCATATGCAACGCTTGGTTCTGCGGTGGTCGGAGGCAAAGATTGAAAGGAGCACCGGAGTCATAACCATACAGTACAGGACAAAGGTCAATGTCAAGGTCAATGCCATACAGTACGTAGTACAATAAAAAAAGTCGGAGAGGCCGTTCGCCAGTGAACAGCTGATGGTCTGACGGTGGACTGAGGATTCGAAACGAAACGAAACGAAGTCCCAGGAGATCGGATAACCGCACCGACAAGAACAGCAACCGCATCTGCTGGTATATTTTTAGCAATTTTAGAGCTCGGCGAGCTCCACGCTACTACCAGCAGGTCGCGCTAGGCAAAAACTTGGCACTCTTGGAGTCGTGGGCCACCGCCACCCCACAACCATGCAGCTACGGACTGACGACCGGAGTCATGATTCGTCGATTTGTCAAACACAAACACATGCCACCACTGTCTCTAGTTTCCATACAGTATCACCAGTCTTCCGTACAGTCTGTGCCACAGTGCCACAGCAGAATGAAGAGCAGCAAAGCTGTGAAGTGTGAAGGGCCTGAAGGCACAGTGAAAACCGTTCACCTCTCAGCAAGCCTGCAACTGCACGAGGATCTCTGCTTCCGGTGGCCGTGCCTAAGACCTCCACGGCCATGCGATTTGTCACGCTCCTCTCCTGTCTGCTGTTGTCCTTTCTCACCGCCTTTCGGCTCGAATCGATGCGATCAGCGAATACTTGCCATCATGATTCATGACGCTGCTTCTATCCGGTCGACGACAGGTACCATCGGATGTCTCAGTTCGTAGTCAACGAAGGATCAATACAGTAGCAACAGGCCAAGTCAATGGGCGAAGGATGATTGGCTATCTCGAGGAGAAATCCTGGGTCATGGGTGTGAAAGCAGTGGTCCCCGACCGCGCCCGCGCCCGCGCTGTACTGTAATCCTGATGCATGAAGCCAGAGAGCATGTCTCCACGAATCCACGCCGAGGGAGGATCAGTCGGCCAAGGGCAACCCTTGCCTCTGAGCCATGTCCTCCGAGTCTCCGACTGCTACAGTACAGTACAACGGGAAATTTTGACGGCCCACAGGTCTTCTTTTGATTCTGGCCGTTTCATGTCACGCGTTTCGCGAACTGAAGATCTTCGAGGTACTGTAAATGCGAGGCTGGTGCTGGGTACCCCTGACCCGGCCCCCGGCAACGAGCCTCCCTTGCCGACGCTTACAACGTAATCATGCCTCTGATTCACTTTGATACAACTCTTCGAGAAACTTGCCCGTCCCGCGGATCGGGTGGGTGTCTCCCCATACACCCGCGCGGGAATTCGAGACGAACGAGTCTTGCAACGTACTCGCCAGTTCAGCTTCCTTCACCGCCTTCAGAAAACGTTGTCGACCGCATTGGTATCTTCAGCATTAGGCCCGGCAAGTCACTGAGCTCTCCTCCACGCCCAACCCATGCTGCTTCATCACATACTATCTCCGCGGGCCATTGTCATTAGAGACTTGTTGCACCACCCAAGCAAGCTGCCGCTGCCGTTGGCTGAAAATTTCAGTATTTTAGAATAAGAAACTGGGTTCTTTATTTCTTCCTAATTAGCTTAATCTAACGTTTTTTGCAAGGGAGACTCCTTGTCAATACAAAGGGAAAGCCTTGTAAATTACTTCTTATAGGCATACAAGCGACGAAGATCAGGAGTCTCTTGGATCCACTTTCCATTATTACCCTGCCTCTTAAGCGGCAGCACTGCTCTGTTCACCCCCCAGTTTACCGCTTATTATGCCAAAGATAGCTAGACAGACAGAAAATACTAGGATATGAAACGGGAATTCCAGGGATGGGCAACAAGTCTCCATTGTCAACGTTTGACAGATCTTGCAATTCAACGATGTTGAACTGCTTGTGCAGAACTACAGTGTCTTTCACAGACTCAACCGGACTTCTTTTCGACGAGCAGCTTCTCCGTCTTAGGAACCCTTCTCGCGGCCCACCTGGATATTAGTTAGAGATTGGACCGATAATACAGAGGAAGAGGCACGAAAAACTTGGGCAAGGTTCAGATGGAGTGGATTGCTCTTGAGGTGGAGCTTCCCAACCGGCCCTTGTTTTTAACATCAACATCACTTGGACTCGACGAGAAACTCCCGCATTCGGAAGAGTCCAGATAGAGGGCAGCTCCGGTGTTCGTTGCGTTCGCGTCTTGCTGTCTAAAAACATGTGGAAAAGAAAGAGGCGGCCTGAGCTACGTATCCATGAGAATAGATCTAACAGCACCAATTTGAGCTCGGCGGTACTCCTTCGTTTAAGCAGATAAATTCACAGCTTAGCCAAATAGGCTACCCTTTGCCACAATCACGGGGTTACTTGTAACATAACACTTTGCAGCAGGCCAATCTATCTCGAGGACGAATGTTTCTAGAAGGAAAATATCCCGCAATAAATAAGTAGCTCGCATGGCTAATCCTTGCGCGGATACCGATCGACTTGCCTTAAAAGGGTTACTCTCTCGCCATTTCATGCAGCACTCACCTTACAGGGTTCGCACACGCGCCTATCAGAGGTCAGATCGCGCCTTGAACCTCCAGAGACAATGAAGGGTGAAAATTCATTGATATTGAGGCGAAGCAAATGATACTGTTTGTTGCGTCTTGGCATCAGTCAGTTGGTCAAGAATCAGCTCAACTCAGCGCGGAGGGTTTAATAATCAGCGAACTCGAAGGCGGTGAAAGGGCTTCTTACGGCCCTATGACGTCGAAGGGTCCCTTGTTTGTCATCCAGCTGCCACCGCGATTTCCGTGTTCGCCACCATCCCATTCAGGCTGCCAAGAATAGAACAACGCTCACTACGTAACAAGTGGATGACCAAGTTCCCAGCAAACCTTAAACGCTCGGAACACAAGAACGGAGAATGACATTTTGTTCAACGATGAATATCGGGTTCCGAAAGGGTGACCCCCTGAGGCGGTTGAGGAGCATGACTTCAAAACCGTCATTGAAAGCTGGAGCTATCGAACCGCCGAGGCGGCAGGAACAGGGGAAACATTGTAGGAAACCAATGTTAAAAGGAGTCGGGATACTCTCGTGGAAATTTTTGTTCTATCATTCATGGCTTATCATGGAGGTACTGATGAGGGTGAATTGAGTTTATGAGGCTGTATTGAATCTTGAGATACATTCCACAACCATGACGGCGCTCCCGGGGAGAGTGCAGCCAAAACGTGCGGCAGGCATTGAGAACCATGGATCTTTACCGGGCTTGAACAGAACCCAGCTGTGATCGCATCGAAATGGCATCAGAAAACTCCATCCAGGTTGCGGGTTCCACAAGCGGCTTCACTCCGCGATTCTCTTAGCCTATGACTGAGATCTCCACCTCGCACAAGATCCCTATTTGGGAAATTTCGAAAATGGCACTTCCCACGAGCACACAAGACTACCCGAAAATCCGAACGGATCTTGAGCAGTACCTTAATTCGCACTTGGGCTCTTCCAAGTTCCCATGCCAAGGCAATGGTGAACACCCCCACGAGCCTGGTGACGTCTGGCGGCTCGCCAAAGAATTATCAAGATACAGTAAGTACAAAAGAGGACACGAGGCAAACGCAACGTTCCTCGAATCGGAGCCGAACAGCAGTTCTGTCCGTTCACTGGTCTGTGTCCCCGGTGCGACACAATGTCCTTGCTACTGTATGGCTGGTCCGGATGGGGACTAGTTTGAGGCGGAGCAAGGGGTGATGCCGTGACGGCGACCACTTTCTCGATGTTGTACAGCCAGAAGCACAGACTGCGACAGACACGCCCCCAGGAGTCAGACGCCAAACCACTTCAATGCGCTCGGCCCGTGAGACTTGACTGCAGCATTGCAGAATTCCCTGCGTCGTGAGTCGTGACAGGCCGAGCAGTCACTGAAGGCGCCCTCGCATGGCACTGTGGCAACTAGAGACTAGAGGCTGTGGTGATTCGTCGGTCCACTCGTTTGGACAATGACAAAGGATGAGTTGACCCTGCATGTTAGTCGTGCTGCTATTATCCATAGGTACAATGCACAATACACATGCCTTATCAAGGCCGAATCAACCGACAGCAACGGGTCGCGCACCGTGCATGAGAACGATGTCAGTCATCCATCCTTATGAGCGTTATTTTTAGCAACCCTGCACACCCTTCGCTCGCCGGTCCTGCCACCCCTGCTGTAGCTTATTCCGATTACATCTTCCCACAGTCTTCTGACCATCTACGCCGCCCGAACAATATGGCTCGATAGCATCCGACTCAACTACAGTACTGTATTGTACTGATTCTGAACCTCGCTGGGTTACCGAGCATCGTGGTTCCATAAGAGGGACCAACGAAGGGCTAGCTGCTAGGATTTATGTCGATACTGTAGAAACATGCTCCACCAACACTACGACCTGCCCTCTTGGCTGGCTTTGCCCTGCCACCCTCCCTTCTGAATCCTTCTAGCTTCAAAGCATTCTAGCGTTCACACCCCTCCTCCGAGTGGACATCAAACCGCGGCTGGAGGCCCCAAGATCGCCTCTGAAACCCTACCGTATTTTCTGACCGCGCCCATCATTCCCCACCAAACGTTTCCATCCCTCCTCCCCTGCTGCAAGTCGAAGCGCCAACACTGCGACTCCCAAGCCACACAGCCTAAGCCCCTTTCGGTGTGTTCTGCCGCCTCCAGCACTGACGCCTGAACTATTAAGTCTTCAGCGTCGCCATGTGTTTAAGAGGATCATTGAACATTCAGCCCATCCGCTCGCTGCAACCACATTCGTTTGTGTGCACTTCTAGGAAGCCCTCGTTGGTTCCTGTCATTCGCTTTGCGTTCCGTAGCCCTCATAGCCTTAATCGACCCAGCAACCTTTCGGAGGTCGACGAAGGATATATTCCATTGCCTGCTTTGATACGCCCACGTTGAAATCAGGTGCGCCAATATCACGATCTCACCAGTCCGGTCGAGGGTGTCCGCCTCCAAAAGCAGATTCCTAGGTTTATGCTTATTTATCCCAGCCGGAGAGATCGACGACCTAAGAGTATCGTTACGTTGCGTTGCGTTCAGCCGCTACACCTGTATTGTGAGGGGACACATCCCAGGCCGCTTTGCAGCCTTACCACTCGCTTTCCAGATTCGACGATTACGTATAACCGGCAGCCTCGGAGTCTATTAGACTTCTTGTACCTGACCTACCTGTTACTTCTACCACATCAAACAAATCACCGCCGCAACCCCGCTTGATCAACCTTTAGATCGGAGGTATCGTACACGGCTTTCACTCGTTCAAGCCTCGTCGAATTCTATTTTTACCTTTCAACAGCTTCATTCAAAATGGCTGGCCCAGGTGGTGGACCTCCTCGCCGGAGGTAAATCAAACCTTGATCGTCTCCTATACCGTACTTGCTGACAGTCTTGAAGCCATACCAAATCTCGCAAGGGATGTGAAACTTGCAAACGTAGACACATTCGTTGTGACGAGAGCTTTCCCCAATGGTACGTTTCTTGTCGTCCCTAGTCCACATTGGATGGAGCAATTGGGAGCTGATACTGACCTCGATGGTAGCCGAAATTGCACGAAGCATAACTGTCGTTGTCCTTACATGGACATGCCAGTTCAGGAAGAAAGAGCTGCAACTCCTGAGAAGGCTGATTTGCTTTGGACTCCAGAGATTGAGGCAGAAATCGAACGTTGGCAGCAGACTGGAAGCTTCCCATTTCCAGATCTTTACATCTATCCAGCACCATCGCCTCAATTCTTCTCCTTCGAGGATCTCCGCCTGATTCACCACGTCGCCTCTGTTTCCAGCGAACTCGGTATTCACGATGCTAGCAACTTCACTATCTGGACTCGTCAGGTACCACTGTAAGTTTGCAGTGATTAAGACAGCTGCAGTATGCTTACAAATGTCTAGCTTTCTCAAAATCGGAACTGATTACGGCTTTGTCATGCATGCGTTACTCGCGCTCTCCGCGACACACTTGGCTTGGCTGACGGATTGCCCCCTTACTGCCAACATGGCCTATGAGCATCGTGGCATTGCTCTCAAAGGCCTCCACGAAGCCATAGGAGCTTTCTCAAGGCAGAACTCTGATGCTGTACTTGCGGCTTCTCTTCTCCTATCTTGGCAAGCAACTGAATGGTCGGTGAAGTCTGACATCATCTGTAGTAGCGCTCTGCTGACCGGTATCTAGGCGTGGTTGGACTCAATTGATGCACGGGACCTCATCAGTATGTTGTGTAACAATAATCTACTAAATTGATGTAGCTAACCGTCTGACAGGTCATCGATGCCATGCAGCCATGGAAGAACGAGTCTCAATTCGGGGATTTTATCGCGGAACAGAGTACCTTCCCGACTGCACCACCGTCACCCCTTCCTGGTGGAAAGAAGCTCAGCAACCCACGCAAGCAAGACCTAGAATCCCTGCAACGTGCTTATGCACAGCTCCAAAAAGTTGAGGCCCATCTGAAGGAGAACAACGAAGAGGTCAAGGCCATTCAGCAACTGATGAGTTTCGTTCGTGGTGTTCGCAAGGTGTCCCCTAGTCACACAGCAGCCCAGCGATTTGAAATGCTCAACCCCCTTCGGGCATGGCTCTTCTGGCTACCGGTCATGTACTTGCAACAAACTCGTGGATCTCCATCTGCACTCGTCATTCTCGCACATTACTACACTATAGCGCTGGTAGTCGAGCCGTTGTTCCCAGAAGTCGGTGCGGCTTACTTTGGAAGCTTGTCGTTGGGTCCAATCGAGGAGATCGCTCGAAGACTGTTCTCTATAAACGTGTCCCAAACCTCTGATGCAGATATGCAAACTCCACTCAATCTCATGGAGTATCCGATTGATATGGTGTCGAAGTTTAGAAGTCGCATGGGCTGGGTCCAGCCAGAGAGAACTGCTTCGTTCCCAACTTTTAGTGGCAATGGCTACACGATGGAAGAAAGTTATCCAACTACTCTTTCTTTCTCTCCATACGGCAATCCTGCCTTCACATATAGTCAAGAGCATATGATGAGCCTGCCACCTGATCCAATGTCTGCAACAGCCATCAGCCCTCTGACCCTTGACCCTTATACCAACAACTACCTTGGTATCCCGTCGCCTAGTGGATTTGGAGGCTATCATAGCCCAGCATCGTCAAACTTTGGCGAGGGCTCCATTGTCTATAGTGATCATGGAGATGATTTTGCTCTATATGAACAGGGCCCAGGCTCGAACTTCGGCGGGTTTGTGCTTCCGACCGTGTGGATATAAATACGGACGAAACGATTTAACATCTCGCCCAGGACCACTCCCGTTTTCAAGTTTGAGCCACAATCGCTTGAAGATGACCACATCAAATTCGAGCCTCAAACCCCTGAGCAGCAGATGCGTCAAATGCACCACCACACCCAAGCTCCACATTTACCAAGCTATCCTCCTCGCACTTCTTCTCCAGCCTATTCAGGAAAGGGAAAGGGCCGCCAGAATTAATATCCATCCTTGTTCACACTTCACTTTACGATTTACGACCTGATTTAATCGTGCAATGGGAGGAGATTTTATAGATCTCATACATCCCCACTAATACTGTTTCTACTATTTAACGACTCTCCTTACAATGTCTCACGGCATGACGAACTTTACGATTTGCTATGATATTCCTGTATGAATACATACCCACGGTCCTTACGATACCCACAGCATATTGCATGGAAAACGGAGTTTTGAGGGAGCTTATGGAGCTCAGGCTTGAGTTGGGCTGTGCTGAAAAAATTATTAGCGGCGTTAGACATAGCGGCTATCATGTTATGCGAATTGAGAGCATGTTGGAGCAACGAAAAAGTAGAAAATGAAGCTGTTGCCCTCCTGTTATCCCGAAACGTCCCTCATGACTTGTCTCGTACACCACAAGCAAAGGGGAGAACCGATGATTGTTTGCCGGCTCGAGTGACAAACACTGACGTACAAATCCCCTCCACAGCCGCGAAATATGCGAATCTGTCTACCTGCTATACCGTCGATTTTCTCTTCCCGGAGACCCGGTCACTCTTTGCCTTTCCTCGATTCCATTCTGTTCTCGCCCAATATCCCTGTAATCACGTGCTGGCAGGCTAGCGGTCATCACGATATCGCGATTGTTAAGTTGAAAAATAATTTGAAGCAGAGCAGAGCTTCAACCTCGCAAGCACAATACGAAGCTCATAGCCGCCAAAATGAGTGGAGGCTGGAACACAAGTCTGTCCCGCATATTCTTCTCTATCTCGCCTTCCTACTAACATTATCACAGTCGAATCCGATGCGGTCGGTTTCCCACCGAC
>Ga0302325_10007897_pt1 | contig 23487 bp, 20 predicted proteins | sample Palsa_T0_2_FD_201948 | JGI IMG/M metagenome (GOLD analysis project Ga0302325, IMG submission 201948) | Peat permafrost microbial communities from Stordalen Mire near Abisko, Sweden - Palsa_T0_2 | ecosystem: Environmental > Terrestrial > Soil > Palsa > Peat permafrost | place: Sweden: Abisko... | reverse complement strand
CGCCAACGGGCGCCGCCATCTCAGCATCGATGCCGCGCTGCTGGTTTGCAACCACGAGGGCAAGACCCTCAACTGGATGGTGCGACAGTTCAACCTGGATATGGATGCCGCGCGTTACGCAGTGGCACAGGCCAATGGCATCAACTTCCGTCTGCAGATCGATGCCCCTACAGATAGCGTCTTCTTGCGGAGTGGAGTCTACGACTTGAATTCCAACTTGGCGGGAACGCTCGAGATTCCGCTCGGCGCCATTGTCAATCCCGTTGTGAATCCTGGAAAGGCGGCTGGTTCGCAATAGCGATGAGAAGCTCGCCTTGGTTTGATAGACTTTCGCGAATGAAGCACCCAGCCATCCATACCGGATTCCAGGCATTCGTTCTCGCCGCAAGCCTGCCGCTGCTCGCGGCGGCACAAGCCCCGACAACCCCCGCAGTCCCGACTGCTGCGACTGCGCTGCCGCCCTACGTCTCGCCCGAGATTCACGGCGACGACACGGTAACGCTGCGACTCCGCGCGCCCAATGCGCAGAAAGTCGACCTTGAGTTAGAGGGCGCAGTAACCCACATGCAGCAGGATGCCGACGGGATGTGGTCGGTGACCACGTCCGCGCTTGCTCCCGAGATCTATGGCTATCACTTCGTTGTCGACGGTACGCCGCTGCTCGACCCCAGAAACACCGACGTCCGCGACAACCTGCTGACCCTCGCGAGCAATCTCACCATTCCTGGCGCGCCGCCGGAGCCGTGGGAGCTGCAGTCCATTCCGCACGGCATTGTCGAGCACCACTTTTATACCTCGCAGGTCGTCCTGGGACTGCCCAACAATCAATCCGAGTACTACGTCTACACGCCGCCCGGCTACAACGCAAAATCCAAGCAGACTTATCCCGTGTTCTACCTGCTGCACGGCTACAGCGACGCGGCCGACGCATGGTCCTCCGTCGGCAAGGCGAACTTCATCCTCGACAGCCTCATCGCGTCGGGCAAGGCAAAGCCGATGATTGTGGTGATGACGCTTGGATATGGCGACATGGCGGTGCTCAAGCCGGGGCGCACGCCGGCGCTCAACACCCAAAATATCAACCTCTACCAGAAGGCGCTGCTCACCGAAGTCATGCCGCAGATCGAGTTCACTTATCATGTCTCGAAGAAGCGCGAGGACCGCGCCATCGCTGGTCTTTCCATGGGCGGCCATGAGAGCCTGCTCATCGGGCTGACGCATCCCGAACTTTTCGCCTGGATTGGTACGTTCTCCGCCGGCGTCCATGCCGATACTCTCTCGCAACTGCCGCCGCTCACTGCGCAGAAGGCAAACCTGCGTCTGCTATGGATGGCCTGCGGGGTAGACGACGCGCTGCTCAAACCTAACCAGGCCGTGATCGCCGCCCTCAAAGCCGAAGGGCTTCCGGTGACCGCTATTGAGACTCCAGGTCATCATCAATGGCCTGTATGGCGGGACAATCTCGTCCACTTCGCCCCGCTGCTTTTTCAGAAGTAGCGTGGCGCAGGCACAGGCTCTAAAATCCTAGCGGACCTCAAATTGCAGCCGAAAGGGATGATGTACCCATGACCATCGCCGAAATCCTCCTGCAGGACTACGACATCGAGATATCGAATACCCGGCGCACGTTGGAGCGTGTGCCTGAGGACAAGCCGGATTGGACGCCGCACGAAAAGTCGATGAAGCTGGGCAAGCTGGCGATGCATTGCGCGACGCTGCCGCTCTTTGGCTACTACATCATGGAAGACGACGGCATGGATATGGCGAACAGGAAACGCCCGCAATCGGACTTTACCTTCACGACCCGGGAAGCCTGCGTGCGGCGGCTCGACGAGTCCTCCGCGCAATGCCGCGACGCTCTGGCCAAGGCCAGCGACGAGCGTCTGCTGGCTGTTTGGAAGTTCAGCTTTGGCGAGCACCTGATCTCGCAGAGTCCCCGCTCGATGACTTTTCGTACGATGTGTTTCGACCATCTGGTGCACCACACCGCGCAATTGGGGGTTTATCTCAGGCTCAACGACATACCCGTGCCCGGGCTGTATGGACCCTCAGCCGACGAACCGTGGATGCCGAAATAGATCGCCAGCCATGGAGTCTAATGAAAGCCATCCATACCAAGGGCGCCTGCGGCGAGTTGTTGCCGTAGGGGCAGTTTCCAACTCTTGGGGCTGAATGAAACTTGAACCTGGGTAGTCACATCTGTTTGCGGGCTCGGGGCCAGGGCCGGGGCAGCCCATCGCTCTGCCTGCAGCAGAAACTGTAAAGCCAAGCCATCCTTCCAGCGATACTGCAATTCGCCATAGGCGGCTTGCTGGTTCTCTCCTTGGGGGACAAAGAACCGCGACACTCTGAGCGTGCGATACCCCACCTGAAGAGTACTCTGCGCATTGAACCAGTAAGTCGACCAGGCCTGTCCACCAGTCCCCTCACGGCCCAGCCAGGAACCCATCAGATTTCGCTTGTTGAGGTAGCAGTCACGATAAACGCCTTCGTAGTAATAGTATTTCCCACCTTCTGCCCTTGGTGTGATGTCGCTGCTGCCGCCCTCTACGTGCAGGTCGAGTTTGGAGAGGTATGGGAACCTGGACAGATAAATGCCGGGCGTGATGGCAGCGTGTCGCGGTGCATCCACGGGAGACACGTCATCGTGCACCAGGGAATCGGTATACAGGGTCAACCAATCCCGGACGCCGGGCAGGCGATAACGAAAGTCGAAACTGGCATGGCGGGCGCCATCCACGTTGCGGAGCGAGTTGCTGTAGGTGCCACTGGACATACTGGTGAAGCTTTTCCAGAAGTTGCCAAAAGTCAGTGGCGTGCTTCCATCGCCGGCAATGACCGCGTCGCGGGAAAATCCCAGCTCCAGGTTCTTTGTCGGAAAGAAGTTGATCTTCTGGCCATAGAAATATGGCTGCCTGGGATACATATGCCCGGACAGCTTGCCAAAGAAATTGTCATAGCGGAAGGGCCCGAGGAGCCTCGATACAAGAGGAATAGAGAGAGGCAATGTGCGGTTGATGCGAAAAGAATAAAACGGTTCTGCATCGTCACTGAGCATCATGGAGCTGGCCGATCCAGGTCCCCACCAGTAACTCTGTTTGCCGAAGGAGAACTGCTGGCCCAGGAGCTCAACGGATGCGTAAGTGTCAAGCAGACGAAAAGCGTCACCCGCCGGCTGGTTGCTATAGGTCCGTATCGGATTGTTGTCCTGAACGGCGATAATACCCGCGATGGCTGTGCTGTATCCCGGCGCGCTCGGACTGCGCTGGTATTCGCCGCGGACAAAGAGCGAGAGCCGGCCATGCTCCGCCCGCGTTTCAAAGCCGGTAATCTGCTGCAAACCGTGGCCGTAGGGGCGGCCAAAATCGTCGGCAAGGGTTTGCCCGAAATGGTAACTGTCGTTGAGCGGGGTGCCGGCAATGAATTGGCTGCGGGTGTAGACACCGTCGATGAAGATGTCCTTTTCCAGCTGGTCCGGTCCAAGAGTGGCCTCGCGGAATAGTTCTTTCTTGATCGCCTGCACCAGTTCCTCAGACGACTCCGTTCCCTGGGCATTCTCCAGCATTTGATAGATGGCTCTACGAGTCCACGGCCGTAAGCCCAGAAACTCGTATTGAATCACACCCTGGGCTGCCAGCCTTTCAATCGCCGGATAGACCCAGCTATCCAGCTCGACATAGGTAGAACTGGCATCCGTCGACACACGGTCCTCGGGACTGGGCCGGGAAGAGTCCGGTGTGAGAGGGTCAGACGTTCCGACCGCCTGGGCCGGCGAACCCGGAGCCAGAAAAAGAACCATAATGACGGATGCAATTGCCAGCGCTTTGGTCGAAATTCTCATCGGTTCGTCCGAGACCCGGTCTTAAGCGAAGGGTTAATCGTGCGCGTTCGCCAAGGCGATATCGAATACATAGAGCGGTGGAGGTACTTCCGATGGAAACTCCTGGTTATCGCTTGTCTGCTGCCATTGATACTGGGGGACAATCTCTTTCACTTCGGCACGTATGCGATGAGGCAGTCCTGCGGCGCTTTCGGCACGTAACACCTCCAGATGGGCCAGTAGTCTTGGCCAGGAGACGAGCTGCCCCTGCGTGCGAAGCACTTTCTGCACAGAAGTGCTCAACCGTCGCTCGAAGTCATAAAACAACTCCTCGAACAGCTTCTCTCCCGGGCGTAAGCCGGTGAACACGATTTCCACCTCTCCTGGCGGAATGCCGGATAGTTGGACCAGCGTCTTCGCCATGTCCAGGATGCGAACCGGCTCGCCCATATCCAGAACCAGGATGTCTCCGGTGTTGCCGATGGCAAACGCCTGCAAGAGCAACGACACGGCCTCCGGTATGGTCATAAAGTAGCGAGTGATGTCGGGATGAGTCACAGTAATCTGGCGTTTCGATCGGATTTGCTCCTGGAACAGAGGAATCACGCTTCCCTGCGAGCCAAGCACGTTGCCGAACCTGACCGAGAGACAACGCATCCGGCCGGAAGGCCGAGCGGCCACGATCAGTTCCCCGATCCGCTTGGTGCAGCCCATGAAGCTGGTCGGAGTCACGGCCTTGTCGGAGGAAATAAGCAGGAAGTCCTCGCAGTCGCACTGGCAGGCGACTTCCATCAGGGAGAGCAATCCGAAGACGTTGTTCTTCACCGCCTCCTGCAAATTGTGTTCCATGAGCGGAACATGTTTGTAGGCCGCAGCGTGAAAGATGGCCTGGACGCGATGTTGGTCTAAAATTTCCCGCATCCGCGCCCGATCGGTGATATCGGCAACGCAATAAACCCTTTCTACCTTGGAGTCGGAAGTGGCGTGCTGGAGGTAGAAGAGAGGAGTCTCTGCCTGGTCGACGCAAACCAGCTTCACCGGACCGTAACTCAGTAGCTGGTGACATAGCTCGGAACCGATGGAGCCGGCAGCGCCGGTCACCATAATGACGCGGCCCGCAATTTTGCACTTTACGGTGTCGAGATTCAATTGGACAGGATCTCGTCCCAATAAGTCCTGCAGGTTGACCTCACGTATCTGATCGATAGTGACTGTGCCGTGGATCAAGTCTGCAAGGCCTGGGACCGTACGAAAGCGAACTCCGGTCCGGTGGCAGACTTCTGTTATCCGGCGCATTTGCTCGCTGGTCGCGGAGGGAATAGCAATCATTATTTCATCCGGATGGTAACGCTGTACGACGCGGGGCAACTCGGCGATGGAACCCGCAACCCGAATCCCGTTGAGAGCCACACTGGCCTTGGCCGGATCGTCATCGACCAGCGCCAGCGCCGTGTATCCGCTGCGCGGCAATTCGCGCAACAACATAGCGGCGCCGCAGCCGGCTCCGACGACCACTACGGATTTGCTTGTCTGCCACTTGGCCAGCCTTTCCGATCGTTGCATCCACACCCGGGAGAGAATCCTTATGCCTCCAAGCGCCAGACCGGTCAGCATCGCTTCGAGAAAATAGAAGGAGATAGGAAGAGAGGCTTGCAGCAGTACCCATCGCTCGATGAGCAAAAATGCAAGCGAGCCTAGCATGACGGCTTTGACGACATCCAGCGCGTCGCTGATTCCGCTGTAGCGCCAGTAACCATGGAACAGGTGGAAGCGCGCCATCGCCGCCATCCGCAGCAATAGCAGCAGGGGCATCGCCCGCAAGAAAAGCGCCGGTTGGGGAAAAGTGAAATCAAACCGTAGCAGCCAGGCAACTGTGCCAGATAAGACGATCAGGATGAACTCGAGCATGAAGATCGCCCAAGGACGCTGTTTCTCTAGCATGATTGTTGCCTCTGCCGTGGTAGAACAACCGGGGTGAGTTCAGGAAATGCAAGCGCGAGACGGCGCCAAGCCAAGGGGAATCAGGAAGGGTTGGACTACTGACCTGTGCGGCTTGAGCTTGCGCCCTCGCTCGCCCCCCTATCAAGAGAATCGCCGGGCCGTAGATCATGAGGCGCGAGGCAGGCAACCAGCGTCCGCATCAGAACGGCAAAGTCTGTGCGGAGATTGGCCTTGATCAAGTACTCGCGACTCATGCGGATCTTGTCCGGGAGGATCACATGGCGATAGTAAGTTTCCGGATCCTTCGCCGTGCCCAGCAGTTCCGCCTCGGAACGATAAGCGATCGAGGCGGGGTCGGTTATACCAGGACGGACACTGAGCACTACCTTGTAGTCCTCAACATATAAGGCCACATGCTCGCGCACTTCGGGTCGTGGCCCGACCAGACTCATATCGCCGCGAAAGACGTTCCAAAGCTGCGGTACTTCGTCCAGCTTGAATCGTCTTATGACCCGGCCCACGCGGGTAATCCTGGGATCGGCTCCACAAGTGATCGCCGCGCCGCTGACCCGGTCCGTCATAGTGCGCAACTTCAGCACCGGGAACGGCCTGAATCCAGTTCCTATCCGCTCCTGGAGGAAGAATACCGGGCCTTCGGAATCCAGTCTTACCGCTAACGCTACCAACGGCAGGAAAGGAGCACACACTAGCAGCCCTATAGCCGACACAACCAAGTCGAAAACGCGCTTCCCAGGACGCGTCATGGGCCCGTCTTGGTGGACAACGGTGCCGGCCGGAGATAGCGGTTCGTTATGCTCCACGCGCATGCGCCCCCGGCTTCCGTCGTTCGAGACTTAGAAATAGTTCACACTGTGGTTATCTTTAGCCCCTCTATCTATTGGGCGCTGGAAACAGTCATCTTCTTCGCTTGCGGTCCAGACAATGTATATTCCACGATCACCCGGCGACGGCCATCCGGGGTGGAAAATTCCTTGACAAAACGCCCGCCGAGAAGGCTGTGAACCTTCTCGACAGTAGCGTTTACACGATCAAATTCGCCTTTGACTGTCCTCGCGCCGAGGGTTTTCATGATAGCCAGCCACCTGGTGTGCATATCGACGGATCCGGATGACCTGGGCCCGCACCATGCCCAGTACTCCTCCCGCGGGCCAGACTGGACTATGTACCCCGGACCAGTCTCTACGGAACCCGAGTTCTGCCGAGCATAGGCTTCACGCAATAGGCCCGGATGACGCACCACTGATGGCAACGCCGCCAATGCCAGTCTAAAACGGCGACTGCGCAATCCCAGCATGCGCTCCTCAGCCCGCATTGTGCCGCTGACGAATCCCACCAGACGGCCATCCTGTTCGGCACAAAGTATGAGCGTACTTTTCGCGAGAATGATCGTCCGGTAGTATTCCCGCAGGAACGGCTTTCCAAGCTTAGTCATGAAGCACCCGGGCTGAAGCTTCCCGCTTTCCATGTGGATGCGAGCTAGCTCACCCGCCACTCCGATGTTCCCTAACCGGAAGGTCGTTTCCATATATCGCTATCCCGCTTCATCTTTCGCTGCATTATCCGCTTACAAACGTTGGCATATTCCATGTCCTGTTAGCTGACGGGCTATCTCCAGCGCACCAAGCACCCGCCCCAGGATAGGCCCGCCCCAAAAGCCACCGCCAAGACAACCATTCCTGGTCGCAGCACTCCTTCGAGTTCCGCATCCCGCAAGGCAATAGGAATCGAAGCGGAGATAGTATTCCCCACGCGGCTCAAATTGCGGTACCGCTTTTGAGCGGGGACACCCAGCGCTTTGAACATCAGGTCCATGGCGACGATGCTGGCCTGATGCAACACCACGAGGTCTACCTCGTTCATTGTTATCTGGGCACCGCAGAGTAGCCTCTGGACGCAATCGGGGAGTACCTGTTTGAAGTAATCGAGCAGCCCCGCCCCGTTCATTGATATCTGTTCCAAGCTGCGAACATTGCCGAAGGCGTCCTGCGAGGACTGGCTGGTCGCCGCTGAGTGTGGTTTCCGTGCACCGCCGGCAGCAACCATGAAGCACTGGGCCTGGCCGCCATCCGTTCCGGTTATGAAATGGCCAACCGACGGTGCCCCGTGCGAGATCAGTGTGACCGCAGCCCCATCGCCGAATACTGTGGTTGGTCCCCGGTCACCCGGATTCATCAATTTAGAATACGTTTCGGCGGTGACCAGAAGAACCTCCCGGGATCCACCCGCGCGCACCAGGGCATCGGCCAGGTAAAGGCCATAGAGAAAGCCAGAGCAGGCCAGAGAGTAGTCGATGGCCGCGATCGAAAGGGGCAGGCCGAGCCTATGTTGTAGGAGCGCAGCATTATGCGGGATGACATAGTCTGGATTCTGCGTACAGAACAGCAATGCGCCGACTTTAGATAGGTCGGCCCGTCTGGCAAGCTTACGGCAAGCCGCCTCCGCCAAGTCTAGTGCTGTTTCGTCTTCCGTGCACCAGCGACGCTCGTTGACCCCGGTGCATAGCGCCACCCGCTCCATATTCCAGGACGGATGGAGGGCACTGAGTTCTTCGTTCTTGACAATCCGCGACGGCAACTGATATTCGATGGCGCGAATCTCGGTCCCAAGCCCATCAGCTTCGGGAAACTTCAGCATGCTTATTCCTTTTGCGCACGGCAGGGTCTTGCTACAAGCGTGATAATTGAGCCGGTGCAGTCAGCAACTCAGACGCAGTCAATTGGCCGGCAAGCGAGACCAGATGACGAGCCAACATCTCGCCGGACAGCGAATTGCTACCTTCGTGGAATCCTGGTATCGCGCTCAGAACCAAGGCCTGCTCTCTGCCCGTCGTGTGACTGAAACGCCGTTCCACCTCAGTAATGAACAACACTAACCCCATCGAATCCAGGGGCGAGCCTGGGCCCAATACCACCGTATCCTTGGTTAGCAACACCTTAGCCCCCATCGCCCCGTCCTGCTCCAAGCTGTCAAATGATGTTTGCAGCAGCTTGTAGGACATTTCAAGAGTGAGCATTTGTAGTCCTCCATTCCATAGTTGGTCGTTCATTCAGGGACAGAGCCCTGGTTGTGGAGTCGGAGACGAGCCGGGGCGTCTTCGAGCTCAGCTGCGGTTGGCACTCACAATCCGGCATACGCTCTCGATTACATGGTTGACCTGCTCCCCGGTCATGTCGGGAAACAGGGGAAGCGATAAATATCGCTCGAATTCTCGAGCCGCAACGGGAAAGTCCGATGACTTATAGCCAAATGTGTCGCGGTAATATGGATGCATATGCAAAGGAATGAAATGCACGCTGGTAGCTATATCGACATTCTTGAGATGTTGGATCAAATCGTTACGGGTGATCCTCAATTGTTCGATGCGCAAACGTAGCACATACAGGTGCATCGACGACTGCCGATCCGCGAGGAGGGTAGGCGTCTCAAGTGCCGGAATCCCCCCGAACGCGTCGTCGTATCGTTGCGCAATCGTTGCCCGCCTGGCGCGCATGTCGTCGCACTTGGCGAGTTGCACCAGGCCGATGGCGGCAAGCACGTCGGACATGTTGTACTTGAAACCCGAGGCGAGGACCTCGTAGTACCAAGTGCCTTCTGCCGTGTATCTCTTCCATGCATCACGCCCAATCCCGTGCAAGCGCATAAGCCGCACCCGGTCAGCGATCGCGGCGTCATCCGTGGTCAGCATGCCACCTTCTCCTGTAGAAAGGGTCTTGGTGGCATAAAAACTGAAGCATGTAGTTTCGCTAACCGAACCGATCGGGCGCCCATGATAAGACGCGGGCACCGCATGCGCAGCATCCTCGACCACCCTCAAGCCGTGGCGCTGCGCGAGATCATGGATAGCGTCCATGTCACAGGGCTGTCCAGCGAAGTGCACCGGAATAATGGCGCGCGTCTTGGCGGTGATTTTGCGCTCGGCGTCGACGGGACACAAGTTGAGAGTCAGGGGATCGACATCCACCAACACTGGCTGGGCCCCGAAATAACCGACGACTTCTCCGGTGGCGGTGAAGGTGACCGTAGGGACTAGCACTTCGTCGCCATTGCTGAGCCCGATTGCTTCCAAAGCAAGATGCAACGCCGCCGTGCATGAGTTAACCGCCAGGGCATACTTGGCGCCCACATACTCGGCGAACTGTTGCTCGAACTCGAAACTACGGGGGCCTGTAGTGAGCCATCCGGAGCGTATGACAGCGGCAGCTGCTGCTGCTTCTGCCTCGCCTATGGATGCCTGATGGAAGGGCACGCAAATGGTGGCCGATCTGGTTTTCATTTGTCCTTATGCGTTAGCGATCGCGACATCTTCCATCAACAACTCGTCCACCATGCGTTCGTAGACGACCGCAGCATCGAACTCGGCATCGAAGGTCTCACGCGCATGTACGCCTTTAGCGATGACCGTCTCGATATCGCCGGCCAGCTGCAATAGCCGGGCGTACAGTCGGCTAGCATCTTCTGCTCGGTAGGTACTCCCAATTTCGTATCGCTCCAAGAGTTCCTGCGCTTCGCCGGGCAACGAATTGAGAATATACAGACCCCACTGCATATAATCGAACATCTTGGTTGGCACCGATTGCGTCGCAATCGACGTGTAGCAGTTCAAAGCCACATGACAATGGGCGGCGATCTCTCCCAGCGCCGGCGGTTGAAGCCAGCCTGGAAACGTTACAGTCCCCACACCCCGGGCCGCTCGTACCAACGCTTCCTTCTTGTAGCCGTCCCCCACCAGGACGAACTCGATATCGGTCCGACCTTGGCCCCATAGGCGCCGCGCCACCTCGATCACGGTTTCCAGATCGTAACTGAAGGCGAACTGGCCGGCGAAGAGGCATCGTAACGTCTCCCGCGACTTGGATGGCCGGACGAGGTTTGTGTCCTTTCGGCAGCAGAGATAGTAATGGGAAGAATTCTCCCAGTCCTCCCGCTTTCCGCGTCGCATCGCCCAAAGCGTGTAAGCCTTGGAAACCGATGTCACGTGCGCGGCATACACATAAGTTCGCTGGGAAAGATAAAACCACGGCGCAAACAGCAGCCGGCCGAACCGCCGCATCTTTGCCGGGAAAGCCAACACAAACAAGTCTGGCCATTGATCGATTACATCGACGATGACGCGAATGCCATGGCGACGACCCCATAAGGCTACCAGGTACATCAACTCCACACAGCCACTACACAGCACAATATCGGGCCTGGGGCTTAGGCGTTTCAATTCACGCCACATCCGGAAACTTAGCAGCGAATGGCTTACCAGCCGCCGAAAGCTCACGCTGCCGGTATACGGAAGTGTGGGCACCAACCGGACGTGGTTGCGGTCTTGCTCAGGAACAGCTTCATGGGACCTGCGTCTATGCGACCAGTGGTGGAAATCGGAGGTGATCCATGTGAGCTGGCAGCCGCGCCGCTTCAGCGTGTCGTACAGAAAGGTATATCGTTGATCGCGAAAGGCCTCGCCGGGTAACTTGTCAAATGGATTGATGAGGACGATTGATCTCATGAGGGTTGCCGGTTTTCGGCTCATGCGCAAGGCGCCCGCTTTTCCTCAGCCGGAAGCTTGCCATCGCGTATCCCTCTCAGGATATGTTGCAGGGTACGCCCCATGCCTGCGGGCATGCGCACCAGCATCCTGTTCACCAGGATGGAGAGCATAAGCAGCAGTTCCTGGTCCAGGGTCATCCGCGGTCTCCCACTGAGCAGCCGCCCTTGGATGGCGCGCTCAAAACGCCAGAGGGAGATTCTCCGTAGTTTGCCCTTGATCATCATGTTTTCGATGGCAAAGTGTTCCCGCCATGCGGCGAAAAAACCGGGGATAAGATCCGCCCGCAGCGATCCGCCGGTCTCGAACTGCCAGGCAGATTCGCCGGAACGCAAAAGACCTTCGAGCACGCTCTTCCTCCAAAGCGATGCGATCACGGAAGTTCGATAGACACGTCCGGGAAGGATAACGCCAAAATGCCGGTTGAAATCACGATCCGCTTTGGGCAGTGTTTGCAGGCGCAGATAATTGGCCCCTGGGGTCTCAACAAATGCCCGGATGGTGGCGTCCACGCGGCTGCAGTCGACGGCCCGAGTTAGATAATGATCATCGATCCAGAGAAGCACAAATTCTTCAGGCACCTTCTTAAGCCCCAATAGGACCGTATCGGACCACGACAGATCATCCCCCACAGCGATCGTCCTCACCAGGGGCTGATTTGCTTCGAGAGTATTGGTGATGACATAGGAGGGGAACGTGCGCCCGGCCCAGAACCTGTCAAGAGACATCATCAAGCCGGGCCAGAGATCCGCGGAATGGTCGCAGGACGCGATGACCAGGGCAACATCAGGAACTAGAGTGGACATGAAGTGGGACTCTCATGATTCGATTCACAGGAATTCGTCGCTACCCGGAAAGCGGACGAAGTGCGCGACCACAAGGTCAGGACCGCCTGCCAGACTTCATCCACGCCGATGCCGCGAATACAGTCCATGGTGCCATTTGGGCAATGATCTTCTCCAAAACAGTATTCGCAGGAGACGCGATGACGGAGAGTGATGTTGTCCCGCCCCCACGCCTCCCAGCTTCCGGGAAATGCGATGCCTGAGGTGATGGTGATGCACGGGGTGCCTACCGCGGCAGAGAGGTGCGCCGGTCCGGAATCGTTGCCGACATGCAGGCGGCACCGCCGCAAGACCTCGGCCGTCTCCAACAGATCCAGCTTTCCGACGAAATCGACCGGCGGGACCAACAGCATCGATCGCAGAGCCTTCGCCAGCGGAACTTCCTGGGCGCCGCCGATCAAGATGAGCGAGGCACCCAGGTGGGCGGAGACTCTTCTACATATTTCGGCAAAGTTTTCGATCGGCCACCGTTTGTGATCGAATTTGGCGCCCACAAAAATGCAGATCAACCCGGCGGGAGGTCCCAGACCGCATTCCACCCACCGTCGGTCCACGGCATGGCGAGCGCTCGGTGGGCGGCTGACGTGGAACTCCACCGCATCGGTGGCGTTGCCCCCGGCCGCCCGCATTGCGGCCGTGACCTGATGAACATACAGGCCCATGGCGAACTGTGTCTTGCGCAGAAACCCCAGCTGATGCACGCGATACCCAGTGACATTCCGTGTCAGCCCGAGGGAGCGCAGGAAGAGAATCTTCCTTACCATCCCGGGAAAGAGGGCGCCCGTCTGGGGCAAGAGGAATACCCGGTCAGGATGCAGAGCACGCATGCGAGCTCGCATTTCGCGCAGATAGGGCAACGAGAAAAGCCGGGTGTTGTCGAATAGGTGGACCTCATCAACCAACTGCGGATCACTCAGGATGGCCCCGCCGGCGAGAAATCGTGCGTCGCCGCGATACTTGCGTACGCCCGTAGCCATGGTCAAGAGATGAATGCTTGCCGCGGGATGCATCTTGCGCAGGTAGGCCAACGCGGGAAGGCAGCACAGGAAGTCGCCGATGGCGGAACTGCGAAAGACCAGAATGCAATGCACAGACCGTTTCTCGCGACGAAAGCAGCACCAGGCCAAGCTCTGCAGGGTGAGATTGGCCATGGCCAGCGACGCACGCACCAGGAGTCGCCTGATGTAAGCGCTCAACCGGTTAACCCCGCGCTGTGGCATCGAGGCCTCCGGGAATCGAGGTGAGACGCACGTTCGCGAACATATCGATTTTGAAAGACAATGCCGCCAGGATGAGGAGAGTGACGAACAGGTTGAGGCAAATGGCGTTCACTCCCACCTGGGTTCCCTCAATCACCATGAATATGGAGCCGGCAAAGGTCTTGTACACCGTGATGTAGAGCGGCCCTCTTTGCACTCGCTCCCCCTCAACCATGCGCAGTAAATACCCCAGAAGGCCACTGACGATGACCACTCCAAGCCAGCCGAGATTCCAATAGGCTTCAGCCACCAGACCGTAGGAAACGCCTCCATAAATGTCTTGAATGTTGCCGGCATCGGAAAGGTAGCCCCCATACACGATGGTGGCTATCCTTTGGCAAAGAGGATAACTCTTGACCGCAGCCAACGATGAAATACTTCCAACCGCGAAGGACGGAACAGGCGCCAGCATGGTCTCCATGACATTTTCGACGAAGTAGTGATAATCGCCCTGCCCGCCGCGATCTATAAACTCAGTCATAATTACCAAAGCTTCCACACCGCGCGTCCGCGTAACCAAGGATCCCACAATCAAGGGTCCAGTCGAGGCCAAGTCCACGTTGGCAATCAAGTCAAGATCACCCCCTACGACGCTGGACGCTTCACGCACGACTCCAAGCGCGGTCGCGAATACAGCCGCCGCCAGAGCCGCGTAGAACACGTTTTTTTTGTTTGGCCTGCCGCACATGAGATAACCGACACAGCCGGTCTGGATCAGTAGGATCGCGACCGGTCCACGAAAGCCGAGCAGACCACCGAATAGGGCCGAAGCAATCGTGGCCGCCAGCACGAGACGACGATGCTTCGATCGGTTCTTCAAGGAACTGATCAGCCAAAACTGCATGATGGTGGGCACCAGGTAAGTTAGCGCATAGACCGGCAAACCCATGCCTTGCAGTTCTCCACCCCGTATGCTTCCTAGATTGGAAATGATGCCTTGCATCCCACCGAAGGTTCGTATGAAGTATCCGGCTGCCAGGATGGCCGCCAGCAACGATAGAATGACCGCGATCCTCAACCTGGAATCGATGATCTTAACTTCATTCCATTGCAGCCGGGGGATCGGAGCAAAAAACGCGAGTTGGAGAGCGGGAACCAGGAACCTGAAGAGGCAGAAGCTCCCAAGGCTGAGGCATGCCAAGAAAAACGCATGGTCGAGCTTGTCGCTCGGGATCTGCTGCGGCGAACTAAAAAGTAGGGAGGGAAGCTGCAGCCAATAGGAGATGAGATACGAAATAGGATAGACAAGAGCGAAATAGCCAAAAAAGAGCGCGGTGGGAGATAACCAGAACCTTTGCCTGGCAAACAGGTACAGCGTAACCAAAGCGAGACCAGCCCAGCAGTACATCATGCAAGTCACCCCGATTACGGGTTGTCGAGATGCCGACGGACGATCACGCCCTGGCAGCGATCAGATAGCCATAGACCTTCGAGGTCGGCTGCAAGACCAGCACCTTGAGCCCGAACTGCTCCACTCTGTCGCGCAGTTGCTCGGGACTCATGGGGTACTTCCGGTCAAACCCGATATGGTATTCGAGGGCGATTCTCTTGATGTTCCTCCAGTCCTCTGGTTCCGTCTCGTAGAGGAGCGAAAACTCTCCGCCCTCACAATCCACTTTGACCAGCTCGAATGATTCGGCCAGCCGCAGCACGTCTCTGGGATGGATTGTTGGAACGTCGATCGCGAGGAAGCCTTTGAGGGGAGTGCCGGGATTGCCGGGAAACAGTGTCGAGCCGCCGCGAAGCAAGGGAACATGCAGAGTGACGGTGTCGCCCTCATTCGTGACCGCGGCACCCATGGTCTGCACGTTGCTGAGACTGTTCATACTGAGATGCTCGCGGATGACTGCGAGACACTGCGGATTAGGTTCGATCGAGATCACTTTTCCCTGCGGAACCAGATCCCTCGCGGCCCTGACGGTAAACGTACCAATGTTGCCTCCGATATCCAGGATGTTTCCGTTAGCGACAATTCCGCTGAAGTAGCGATCGTAGAAACGGTCACCGAAGACCTCATACATGCACTGCAGATCTCCGGCGTTGACATCCATTTTCAAGCGCAGCCCGTTGCGAAAGCGTATCTGGCCTACGGGATGGCGCCAGAGACGCCCGGCGATCGCGGAAAGCCAGTTTTTGATATGCACGATCGACCACGCGATAAGGCGTAGCCGCCTTCTTGAAAAAAGCATCCGATGTCCCCTTGGGACGGGTGAAATCACTGGTTTGGAGGTAACGGTAGGAGAATCGCGAGCGAATTGAAGACAATCTAGCGCTGGGTAACGAAGCCGGCCAGCGTTCTGAACTGGGGCACCCGAAATACGAAGTGCGCGAGCACGATAAAGATCGACAGACCCACGCCGGCAGCGCAACCGGGCCCAAGATATTGTCCCAGAGTCGCATGCAGCGGCTCGATCAGGAAATTGACGGCACAGCCCGCCGCCAGCGAGCTTAGCGTGACTTTTCCCAGGAAGGCAAAGAAGTCCGCGCCCAACAGGTGGCCCACTCTGTTCCCCAAGGCGTAGCATTCCACGGCCAGGGTAAGGCACCAGAACATGGCATAGGCCATGCCAATGCCGATGTAGGAATAGTGACGAACCAGCAGGCCCGACGCTATGGTGTAGGCAACCAGAGAAAGCACACCCACCTTTGCCGGGGTGGCATAGTCCCCTAAGGCGTAGAACCCGCGAATGACGATGGTCATGGGCGCCATGAAAGTCATGCCCAACAGATAAAAGGGAAGCACGCGGATGACTCCCAGGGTGGCGCTGGGCAGAAAATGGCCCCGTTCGAGAAGGATGGATACTAACGTGGACCTTAGTACCAGCACCAGCGTGGCCAGGGGCACGATGAAGAGCAGTATGCCATGGATTGCTGCTACCAGCTTGCGGTGAAAGCTCGCGATATTGTGGTTTGCGATGTCTTCGGAGAAATCGGTAAAGAGCACGACGCAGAGTCCCTGCACAACCATGCCCGCCAACGCGATGATGATGCGAGAGCAGTAGCCCAGATAAGAGATGCTGCCGATGGGCAAGCGCGAGGCCCAAAAGGTATCGATGACCGGCAGCACCGTGAAGGGTAGCAGCGAAATGCCAAGCATGTAGGTTGATCGGAAGAGCCGGGCAACCGCGGGATGCCATGGAGACCAATGGAATCGAACCCGCGGAGGGGGCAGCAAGCGGTAAAGGGCAATATCCCGGAGTAAGGTCGCGACCGCCCAGCCCGTCACGACGGAAACGATACCGAAACGGCTCGCTCCCAGCAGCCCCCCGGCAATCATACCGAGATAGGGCAGCGCCAACGTCATGGCCGGGTAGGAAAAACTACGATGAAAGTGGTGAAGCCCGGTCAGGAAGCTGCCGAGGACGGTAAGTCCGACAACAACCCAAACCATGGGAGCAATCGATGCGGCCAGCTCGAAGGTTTGGGGCGGCATGCTCCCGGCAGTCGTGAGCCGCAGGATAAGGCGATGCCCGAGCGCTCCCACCACAGCCACCGCCAGAGCCAACACGCTTAAGGCGGTGAAGGCAGAGTCGCTCACCCGGCGCTCCTCCCCTGTGTTCTCATAACCCATCAGCAACGGAACCAGGGTATAACTCAAATCTCCAATGGCAAGGTTCAAGACTGCGAATGGGAGCGCTCCGGATATGAGGAAAGCGTCCATGCTGCGGCTGGCGCCAAAGAAATAGGCCAGCACCGCCTGGTTAAGAAAGCTGGCACAAAGGTTCAAACCCGTAAAAAAGGTGACTATGGAGACTCGCTTTAATAGCAAACGCGGCCGCTTTGAGGCCATGGGACCCCGCAACCTGATCTGGCAATCATCAATACCTGCCACTCACGCAAATTAGATTACTCGCCCGCCGAATCCCGCGTGGCTGTTCTTTCCACTAGGCATCTTTTCTTGCCACAATCTGAATCTGCGCCAGAGCCTCTCCGAGGGTTTGATCGATGGCTACTCCGCAGCTGAAAAGTATCCTCTGGATCCATCGCACAAAGGCCATCCCAAACGGCATCTTCTTGCCGTATTCCACTACTCTCCACAGCCCGCGAATGCGCGTGGCCTTATCTCCGGGGCGCTTTTGCAGCAGATAATCATAGGCGACATCCTGTATCTCGGCGCTGATTAAACGGGCCCTTGGCAGCTCTAACACTGCTTGCTTGATATCGCAAGACACCGGGGACCAAGATGCGGCCTTGTTCAATCGAAATGTCGCCTTGTGATCGGGGTTGAAGATGCTCGGCCATATTCCTTGCTCGTAGAGATCTTCATCCGGCACCACCAGCACCAGATAGCCGCCCGGCTTAACCAGGGACCACCACTGGGACAATGCGCTCTTGGAGTTATGCATATGCTCCAGGCAGTGGGAACTATGCACGGCATCATATACACCCGGCTGGCGGTAGTGGGTAATCTGATTGGCGTCGCCATCTTCAATATCGAACCGTTCAGCCCAAGGGCATACCAAGTCGCGGCCCGCTCCGATATCGATAAGTCTGCCCTGCAGGTACTTGGCGGCAAAGTCCGGTCCTCGAACTGCATTGGCCTTCTTCGCTTCATCCACGGAATATCTCCCCTGTCGGGTCTTGGACGCATCCTCATTCGGCGGAACCCATTCCACTTAATGCGCGACTCTTCTTAGGGGTCGCGCCTCTGATGCTTTGTTGTGCGACCGACTTTAGTCGGGCCGCAAAGGCTGAGAGAGAATTGGGCTTTATAATAGCCCTGCGGCACTACTGAATGACCTGTTACACTCCACTAATATCTTGGCCTTAGCGGCGCAACGACTCTTCCACCGGCAACGGCGTCCCGCAGATTCTCCAAACCCTTGACAAACTCCGGGTCGGATTGTGCGTATTCCTTCCAACACAGGAGCGGCACCAAGAGACACCCGCTTAGGGCGCCCGTTACGGTGAAAAACACTACGATCAGAACCCGCTGCGGGGATGATTTGCGGTCCGGCTCGATCGCCGGCTCAAATGCCTGGATAACGGCCGCGTCTTTGACTTCATCCAGCCTCGCCGCGTCGTATTGTTTTATCAGCAGGTCGAACATAGCTTGCCGGTATTTCAATTCATGCTCGGCACGCAGATATTCCAACCCGGCGCCTGGGACGTCAGCCAGCCCCATATCTCGAAAACCCGAGGAGTGGTTGCGCTGCTCGAGGCGGGCTGCTTCGCCCTGCAGGGAGGAGAGTTCGCGCTCTGCCAGTTCGACCTCCGGGTTATGATCGGTCGAATACGAGCGCAACGCTTCCAACTCCACTTGCTTGGCTGCAACCTGGGCCCGAAGGGTTGCGAGGCCCTCGATCATCGCTTTGGCTTGCGCATCCGGCTGAATCAAACCTCTATTTTGCTCGACTTGCTGCAACCCAATTTCCGCTGCAATCAGGGCGTCTTTGGCCTGCTTCAACCGCTCCTCGTAGAAGAACCGCCGCTGCGACGCTTCCGCTACCGCAAGGCTCTGGGTAAGAATGCGGAGCTGGTCGGTGTAGGCATTCGCCAAGCGGGCGACGCGTTTCTTATCCTTATCCGTCACCGACACGACGATAAAACCACCCTTTTCCGAATCGACCTGAGTATTGCGCGCGAGCGTCTTGCGGGCATCCGTCATATTCTTGCTGTGGTAGATCGCTTCCAGGCCGAAGCTTTGAATGATCGCGTCCGCGATGGGCCGCGAATTCAGCAGACCCACATAAATATCGTTCGGATTCCTCAACGTCAATCCTCCGCCGGCCATTGCTGCCAGGGAGCTTGCCCCGGTACTCGTCAGCTGATTCATCAGCAGAGAAGCCGACGATGGAGCCTGCTGAGGCGGCATTAGCTTGGTGACGGCCTTATACCGGACGGGTAAGCACAGGCTGGTAACGACGCCGATGAGCATTGCCATGCCCGTCACTTTCGCGATCAGCCACTTGCGGCGAGCAAGCTGCGTAAGAACCTCAATCAGGGTGACTTCATAGCCTAAATTCCGGTCTTCTGAGGTTCTCACCTGGTCCCTTGTTAGCCTCGCTTCTGTGATGTGAGACTCTTGCTCGATCATCGGCAGTTTTTCACTTAATCACGCTGAGCGCGGCAGCGGTCAGCGCCGTCTGCGACATAAACTGGGTTACCTGCAGAAAGTCATTCATCTTGGACGTGACCTTGAGCTTCTCCGGCACCACGATGGCGTCTCCGGGCAGCAGCCGCAGCTTGTCAAAGCTACCGTGGCTGTTGCGAGCCTGGCGGCTGACCACGGTGCCATCGGCATGGATGACAAAGATGCGCTTGGGATCGGCCTCCCGGGTGGCGCCGCCGGCATCATTCAGATAAGCGACCAGGCGCTTATCCGGTTGATGGCGGAAAGCGTTCGCATTGTAGACCGATCCTTCAACCTGCACGGTGCTGAGCCGGGGCGGAATATAAAAAGTGTCTCCATCTTCGAGTGAGAAGTCCGGAATGTCCCCAACGGCGGCGGCATCCGGCTGCATGGCCAGAACCACCCGGCCCGTCGGCTTAATCGTTGACAGCCTCGCCAGAGCGGCCTGCTGCAAACTAAGCTGTATCTGTTGGTCAGACGCACTCTGGCCGCTGGTGGGAGCGGCATTGGCATAGCGGGCGACGAGTTCTCGTTGCATCTGCTCGGTGGCTTGCTGAAGCTCTTGCTCCTGCGCATGGCGGGTGGAAACCCGGGTAAGCAGGGAGGCATAGAGGTAGGAGTGCGGAGTGAGCCCCCCAGCCTCCTCTACCACCTCTCTCAGCGTCTCACCGGGATTCACCCGGTACACCCCCGGCGCGTTGACTTCTCCTCCGACGCGGACGAACGAGGCGTGCTTTTCGATAGGCAAATTAAGATCTGCCCGGGAGAAAATGGTAACCACGTCGCCGGCGCGCAGCAGCTGATTATCCGGCGAGGCCCGGTTGTCGATGGCATTCACCAGGCGAAACGGAATCAGGCGGGTACTCAGATCGTGTTCATCAAGCCGCTCAATGACCGCGTATTCCCAATTGATCTCCGCATTGTTTCGGCCCACCGTGGCAATCATCGTGGAACCCGAGCTTGCAAGCCGGTCGCCGGACCCGGCCACGTCGTTATTCTGGTTCCCGGCTTGATCGAGGGACCCGGGCACCTCGGTGCCTGGATCGCCGGATTGGTCGTCGAGCTGGTCGTCGGACTCGTCATCCAGCCGGCCAGCGCGGGGGGCGCCGAACTGTTCCGCAGGTTGGCTGCCGGGCTGGTTGATGGATTGATTCCCTGACTGGTCAGCGCGCGGGTTGCCGAACTGGTCGGTGCGCCGCTCGCGGGACTGGTCGATCCGCGGGAATGCGAAAGGGTTGGCCCGCTGGGTGCCAAAAGGATGATTCGCATTGCCTGGGCCTGGTTTATTTTGCCGATTCCAGAAATCGCGAGTGACCAGAAAATCACGCGATGGAATCAGGTCCGAAACCCGCATTCCTTCTTTCCACACATAGCGGCCGGGCTGGGCAACGTTCCCCCGCAGCGTCACGGCGTTTTCAAACTTGGGTGAGAGAGGAAAGATGTGCAGCAGGTCCCCATCCTGGAGCAGCTTGGCCAAACCCGTTGCGTCCAATGGGAATTCCTCTACCCGGCGAGTGCTGTGGTTCTCAATCCGTTCCAGCAAGACTCGCTCCGCGCCGGCCAGGCTGGTCAGGCCGCCTGCGCCCTCGAGCGCAGCCGCCACCGTCGTCTCCCCTTTCAGTTCATAGATCCCCGATTGATTGACACTGCCGCTGATAGCGACTTGCGCGCCGATGGGAGGAATGTAGATAACATCCCCGGGCAGCAAGGGAACATCGTGCGACTTATCGCCCTTTTGCACCAGGTCGTACACATCGAACTCGGCCATCACCTGGTTCCCGCGGCGCAGCTGAATATGCCGCATGGAGCCGGTAGCCGAGGGGCCGCCGGAGGCGAACAGCGCGTTGACCAGGGTGCTTAGGGAACCGACGGTGTAGGCGCCGGGCTGGCGGGCGTTGCCCAGCACAAAAATCTGGATCGAGCGCAGCTGGCCGAGCGCGACATTCAGTTCGAAGTCTTTGAACAGGGCGCTGATGGCGGCGTGCAAATATCCCTCCAGCTGGTCATAGCGCAAACCGGCGACATTCAACGTTCCTATCCGGGGTAGATACACCTGCCCGTTTCTGTCGACCGTCACCCGGGAATCAAGGTCGATCTTTCCCCAGGCCCGTATCAGCAGCTCATCCCCCGGCCCGAGTGCGTAATCGGCCGGCACCGGAACCCGTTCCACCGGGGCGAAGGTGGTGGGAACCTCGTCGAATAACCGCCTCCCGTATACCGCAAGCCGATGCCCGGTGCCGTCCTCGGCGAATCGCTCAAAATCGGATTTCGTGGTCAACGGTCCGGCAATCCGGGACTGCGGCGGCATCGGCGCCTGTACCGGGGACTGGACCTGGGACGAGGATGTGCCGCCGCTGTCCGTCCTCTCCCCCATCTGCGGAGGCGCCCGCATGGGAATCGATTCGCCGCCGCTGCCAGGCGCCGCTGCGGAACCCGGCGCCGACCGGGTCGATTCCGTCGGCGTGGTAAGCACGGATTGGCCCGCGCAGAGAGTGCCCGACAGCAGCACCGCAAGCAACAGCTTTTGTGTCATAACCAGCAACCGTGCCGCTCAGATGCCACCAGGTTCACTTGCTCGGGACCATCTCGGCGGCAGCCGCGGCCGCCACCTCCGTACCCGGCAGCAGACCATTGAGCCAGAGTACGGCGTAGGCAGAGAGCGCCTGCTGGTCGTCCGTATACGGCGCTTCCCTCCCGGTAAACAATTTGGACCAGCCCTGATGGGCGGTGATCGCTCCCATCAGGCCCAGCGTAGCCAGCGACGGCTCGACGTTGCGCATGGTCCCCTTCTCCGCGCAACGCTTGAAGTAGGCACACACCATATCGAAGATGGGCCCCAGATGTTCACGAATCATCTTGTCCGATTCAGGCAGCTCAAACGCCGCCACGTGCAACAACCTCCGCAACTGCGGCTGATGGTTCAGGTTGTCCAGAAGAAAGCCCACCAAAAGCGGCACCACGATCGCGGGCGCATCATCGGATGCCAGGCTGGTCTGCGTGTCTCTGGCCAGCTTCACCCGGGCCACGTGCGATTCCACCGCCGCCCAAAACAGTTCCGGCTTGCGCGGGAAATAGCGGAACAAGGTCGCCTCATTCAGGCTGGCCAGCTGTGCGATCTCCCGCGTGGTTGTCCCCTTGAAACCGTTGTTCGCGAAGAGTTGCGCGGCCGCCTCCACAATGCGCACTGCGGTGACACTGCTCCCGGCAGATTTGTGTCCTGTCCTCGATTCGTCTCGTTGGTCATTCATGGCTGCGCGGCTGGAAGATGCTCGTCTCGCAATTTCAAGCGATGAAGTCAAGATCGGCAGCGTCCACTTCCACCGCGAAGCTTCTCATGATGAGAGCAAACGTAAGCACCACCCGGGTCCCGTTCCCATGGCGCAGGACTATGCCCACCTTGCCGGCAAGAGGCCCTTTGTTAATGCGCACCTTGGCTCCGGCAACCAGGTAAGGATGAGGTGCGAAATTCTGCACCTTCAGGCTTTCGCGCAACAACTCAATTTCGCCGTCCGGCAAAGCAGCAGGAGCACTGTTCTGGCTTACTAAAGACAACGCGCCGGGAACTTCTATGGCGCGCACCCGCTCCCGGTGACAGATGTGCACGAAAATATAGTTGGGAAACAATGGCATCTCCAGCGTCACTCTTCGATAGTGGCTCCATTGACGCATGACCCGAGCAATGGGAAGAAGGTGCTCGATGCTTCTCTCCAGATAATATTGAGCCACGCGCTTTTCGTGATGCGAACGGGTGAAGACCGCGAACCACCGGCGCTGCTCGTCCTTGCTGCCATTGAATGCATCCGGAACCCGGGCCGCAACATGATCGACTAACTGCGTGCCCATGCACACTCCGGATGGCTCGGTTCGCTCTAGGGCAGAGCTTCGCCAATGCCACTGTAACTTATGGATTAAATCGGATCACTTAGTAACTCTAACGGCGAAGCACACTCAAGCAAGTATGTCCTTGCGATCTAACCTCTCAACCCTATGATCTG
>Ga0302325_10007896_pt1 | contig 23488 bp, 27 predicted proteins | sample Palsa_T0_2_FD_201948 | JGI IMG/M metagenome (GOLD analysis project Ga0302325, IMG submission 201948) | Peat permafrost microbial communities from Stordalen Mire near Abisko, Sweden - Palsa_T0_2 | ecosystem: Environmental > Terrestrial > Soil > Palsa > Peat permafrost | place: Sweden: Abisko... | reverse complement strand
GTGAATCTACATGTTCATATGCGCGACTGACCAGCTTCAGTGGCATAACTTCGTTTCAACAATCGCGCAATGGCCGAAGGGGCGACAACTGTAGGAAGTCTACCAAAATTGCCGTCAGCTCGCGGATCTTAGAGGCATCGAACAATTGAGGTTCAACTTACGATGAATGTTGCTTGAAAGCTGACCTTGCGGCCGCCCGAGGTACTATTAAACTTCGAAGCATGGCTTGTAACGATGGTGGATTGCTTCAGCAATTTTTCGGGTTGCTGAGATAGACGTGACCAAGCTCAGAATAAGTGATCTGCCAGAGCGGAAGTACCGAGTTGCACGTGACCTCCAATTGAACCGCCTTCAACCGTTTTCACTGACAAAGCCTTCCGGAAATGACTCGATTATACTTGAAGCCGGTTTCTTATATCGAATCGAGGACTCTGTCAAATTTGGTATTGAGGGAGGCTCTCAAATAAAGTACTAGGACTTCTGGGTCCAATGTCAGTCAAGATTCAAGGTGTTGAAAAGCAGCGAAGAAGCCTTGGGGGCTTTCAAGTCATGAGGGCATTTCTCATTCAATCTTTAACTGTATCTATGGCAGCTAGCGCCTCAAGGGTATCCCCGGCAATCTTACACGCCCACTTCACGGTAGCTTTTTCCTGTTTGCCACCTGCAACATCTGTCTTGCTCACAATCTTCCTCAAGAAGCACTGCAATCCTCTAACCAGCTGAGGGCTGTCCTTAGCTTTAGAGAATATGTTCACAACAGCCTCCTCATCTCTGTTCGGTTCGGACTGTCTCTGTGACTGCAGCAGAACTGTGATACACAATACCTCCATGAATGTTTTCATCTTGACTTGAAGATAACTTAGGTTGAGGTTCTTGAAAACTAAAAGACCCAGGCCGCCTTCAACTATGAGTATTCCAAACATCTTGGCAAGGTTGACGATGTGTCTTGTGTCTATGGCTTCCTGCTCATCCTCTATGGCATCATCATTATTGTCCGATTCGCCCATCTTCTTGAAGAGGTCCCACAGGCAGTACTGGAAGGCTGTTTTGAGCCTCCTATCTCCACACAGCTTCTTGGCGATCAAAGTGTAGTAAGGGTTATAACACTTCTCGGCACCAGAGCAGTGAATCAAGACCTTCGGAATCTCAAATTCTTGTACTTTCTTCAACTTGAGCTTCATCAACCGTAAATATGCATCCTGATAATCGGTCGCAGATATTATGGCAACGAAAATCGCTCTTCGGATGTCTGTGTTCATGCGTTGTTCTATAGCGAGTCGAACGAGGTCGGAGGTCCCAGCGTTATCAACTGGAAGGGCCATCTTGTTGGAATGCTCGGGCGGCCTTGAATCATTATTCTGGTCTACCACATTGCCGGACCAACTAGCACCAACAAGCCACCACTTCCCCTTCTTGTCGGATTCATTGATATCCTTGAGTCCTACTCGAAGGGGCTCGCTCGCCTTGATACTTCGAGTGTTCAACGATCCCAGAATCTTCTTCATTCGAATGGTGTGCTCCGATGTGATAGCTGTCGTGGCTCCTCCAGTCTTCATTCGATTATTCTTGAGGTCGTTGATAGTCTCGATCATGAATTTTGTTCGTACTGAGAGATTCTCCTCGCCAATACTTGTTACAGCAGGCCGAATCATTGCGACGATATCTTTCAGTGACGAAGGATCACCTTGACGTAGCTGTGGGCCAGACGTACGAATTATTTTCAGCAGTAGCTCCGCGTTCAGTTCGGATAACTTTCCCAAAAATAATCGTACGTAATCAAAAATCAAGTTGCTCCCGACGACTTGGAAGTTGTACATTTCCGAGAGAAGCATGATGAGATTCGAAGTCTCCTTACTACTATCCGTCGTGGCAGCTGCTGGCCCTTCTTGAATGGCGGCAGTAGCACGCGTATAATGCACATCAAAAAGCTCAACGATTCGTTGAATGACTTGTGCGCCAAAATCCGTCCCAATAACTTTGTAAATAGCTGCAATAAATCCGGCAGGTAAAATGATAAGTGTGTCAGGTAGACTCGTGGGCTCACACACAGATATCAACAAGATATCTACCAGTGTGGCAGTGACGTGCTGTCGTGGGTTGTCACGGTAGAGTCCTTCAATATCGCCAAGAATTGAAATCAAATTGGCTTCCGTTAACCTATTGATCAGCCCCTGAGTTCGCCGCCGTAGACGGACTAATGTCTCCGAGTCAGACGATGCTGCTTTCCTTAAGGATGGCGGGATATACTTCTGATTAGAAGCATCACCTGTAGTGGGCGCAATGTAAGGATTCTCTCGAATCCGTTTGGGAGCTTGCGAGGCAGTTATATCGTCGCCATCATCGGAGTCAAAGCCATCAAAATCGTCTTTTGCGTCGAGGGTAGCAGCTCCATCACCTAACTCACTCTCGTCCTCTTCGGAAAGATCGTCTGGAAATTCTGGCCCGTCCAATGACATATCTGACGCCCCATCATCGTCCTCAGAATCACCAAGTTCCTCTAAGGCATCATTATATTCTTTATCGTCCTCTACCGTGGTGAGGGCCTGGCCCTTAGCTGATTTTCGAGCTTCTCTCCGTTTTCGTTCCAGCCATTCATCACCTTCTGCCTTGTTCTTCTTCTTTTGCTGAGTACTAAAATCCTCCTCTCCATCCAAACCTTCCAATAATTCGTCGAGTCCGTCATCTTTCAAAGATTGTGGTGAGCGCTTCTTGCCCTTGAGACCTAATTTCTTCTCCAGAGCAGCAATCTCCTCATCGTCCTCCGCCAACTTGTTCTTTACAGCCTTCGATACTTTGCTAGGTGGGGAACTTGAGCGCAGTATCTTGGTATCTTTTGATGGAGGGTTGGCTTTCTGCATCCGCTTCAAAATCGATTTCGGTCTGGTTGTACTCTCGGACTCTTCTTTTGACAGGTCTCGTGGTGGTGCTGGTGGCGGTGATTTGTAAATTGGTGACTCGAGGACTTCATCAGACTCATCTGCATGGTGCACCTTCCTCCTCTTCGTTGCAGGAGGCCCATTCCGCGATGCCTTCTTCTCTACTCGCGCTGCTTTGCGTAGTTCTTTTCTCGTTCCACTTCTAGGACATGATCTGGGACCTCCTGACCTAGCACCTATTGACAGCATTAGCCATTATCTCAGCTACCACAGATAATAAAACCTACTTTCTCCACCAAGTTGCTCAATTAGCTTCTTTGGAAGCTTCAAAACATTTTGTTTCGGCGCCATGACATTGTGATAGTTAAGAGAAAGAAAGAAAAGTCCTAGTTCCCCATATTTAAGGTTACATATCGGAAGCATTTTTCACCGATCCGGGACCCACAACACCCCACCAAACCTCTAAAACAACATCCCACATTCAAAGCACCGCACTTCTTGATCAGGAGGCTTGGAAATTTGCAGAAATGCCGAAAGGACATTTGAGCAATGATGAAGTAAGCTCTTATATAGCAGGGCATTGGAACAGTCACTGACGGCAAACAGTTCTTCCTGCACCTCTCCGAACTCTTCGATGAGCGACGACAGAAGGATCATGGTAGCATCTATCTGACTCAGAAGAGTACGCCAATATCCGTCGCTTCAAAATCTATAAACAGCGCATATTGATGCAACTAGGAATGACATACGGAGAAGATACCGACGTTGACGCGCCAGAGCCCATAGCAGAGCAACCATTTCCAGACCTGAACCCCTCCAAGCCATTACCTGTTATAATTCGAGCCACGAACGGCAAATCAAAGGAGCACAGAGACACGAAGATCAAACTATCTACAATTGTGGACCCAGATGCTTTAGAAAGCTTCTTTGCGAAATATGCGGAGGTTTGTAAACTGGGGATGTCGGGCTTGAAGAAGAGGGACAGGAGTAAGCAAAAGGAGAAATTAAAGGCGAAGAAGAAGAAACAGAGTGGTGTCAGTACAGCGAATGAGGTTAAGAAAGCATAGGGAAGGGGTTCTAAAGTAGAGGCTAGATGATTGGGGACTTGCAAGGCGTAGTTGCGGATATATCAAAAGGGTCACAAATGCAGACATTGCAGATTCCACGCGGATGAATTCTCCACAAGCCTAATCGACCGCGTTGAAAACACGCTCTCTAAACATGAGGTAATATTGTTAACCGCAAACTTCAGCGCGCTATCAGTACCAGTAATCTGCGGCCCAGTACATCGCTTCGACACATCAAGACGCCTGCGCCTATTTCTGTCTCATTGCATCCTCTCCTTGTGTCTTGCCGAGATCAAATCCGTAAGAGGCTCCAGCACAAGACAAAAACCATCGAGAAATAGAAATAGGACTAGCCAACCCCCCCTCCCCCGAATTGAACAAGAAAAGGATCTGCATCATGTCGATCACAGCTAGTGCCTAAATTCAGCACCCCCAAGGCCTGTTCAGAAGGTAAAGACAAGTCATGTAGGTAAAGCTTGTTCGGTCTTCGTATATTGCTAGTCATGAGCGCCTTCTCGATCGATGTTCTGCTCAGATTGGAGGGGCCCTGTTTGGGAGACCTTGTGTCCAGGGTCGTGGCCAAAGTTGGGATTCTGGTTGCTATAAGTGTCTAAGAGATGAGCTAACGTTGCATTATCTATCTGGGCAGAGTTCTCAAAGTTGATCTGGAGCTTGTTACTACAGCTAGAGGAGAATAGGGGGCTTGTAGATCTCACCTCCGGCTGAATCCTAGTCTTCACGTCAAGAACTGGACCTGGGTCCAGTGAATATAGGGACTGGTATGGCTCGCTGTTGAATGGCCCTCCCTGTTGCGCAAATGCTGGAGCTTGGATTGTGAAGTTTGGACGTGGTCTATTTTCAAACCCGATTTGAGCATTATTCTCCTTGTCATGTAGGGCCCAATCCACAAAGGCCGTGCTAGGTACGCTAGCTTGCGGAGGGAAGGGCTGGCTCCACGATAAGCCAAAATCGGCCATATTCCTGCCTTGGGCGATTCCGTATCCTCCAGAGAATTGCATGTTATTGCAGGATGTGGGGATGACGTTCTGCCACTCTGACGGCTGCTCGGGATCTGGATATGAGAAAGCTGATGTTTGGGGTTGGTTATTATCTCGCGGCTCAACCTTGACCCTCTTGTTCATGGCATTCTCCTTCCTCCCGCCATCATCTCGTCGCCTCTTTTTTCTGGATCTCTCGGGTTTCTCCTCCCCTGCTCCAGCTTCAACTTTGATAGTAGCCCCACAATATTGGCACCCTGCCTTTGCTCCGCAATACCAGCAATTGCCACTCTCTTCCGCCATTCTCCGCCTTCCAGAAGCACCAACTTCATCAAGGCCTTGCACTATCATCGCACTGTCGATGCCCGGTCTCAAGTTCTCTCTGTCCTCACCTGAAACCCCTGCTATCTCCGCTTGGCATCTCCAACATGTCCCGGTATCTCGATCCTCGGCCTCATAACCACGGACTTGAATGCAGAGCTCTGGCGGACATTTGCTCTCCGGCCATGCATCCGGACAGCTTGGAAGCTTGGTGACTTCGACGTATATTCTATGGCAGCAAGGGAGTGTGAAAGGAAGAACTTGACACATCACAAGGTTGGCACCTCGAGTCGTGTTGTGGGCAAATAATCCGTTTATGATTCCGTATGGCTTGTATCGATGGTTCTAAGTGTGGGCGTTGTGATATTCGATGGCTTGTTGCAGAAGTTTGTGGAGGTTATTAGTTTTTGCAAGAACATTCAGGAGCCCCCCCAAAAATTTTCCAGGATAGTACTTATAGTAAATTCGTGTGACTTAACGACGCGCGCAGAGCTTTGTAGACAGGTGAATAACCGAGACTATGATACATCTTTGCTTGTGAATCACAATCTCTAATGACATTGTTTGAAATATTATGTTCGAGTCCTATGATTGTTTAGCAGATGATTTACAATCGACGATCGATAGGAAGGAAATAAGGAGAATGGAAGTGTCGTTGGTTATTAGTTTTAGGTATTTGCATGAGCCTTGAACAACATCATGGACATACTCAGCAAGTTGCAAGTTTGTATTGGTCTGCCCGCATGCCGGGGATGGTTCCAGAGCATCGCATTGTCCTTACTAATTGGATCTAAGAACATGTTGCTTGTCTCCGACCCCGTGAAAGGAAAACTTTTGTGATGAGAAGCACATGCCCACCCCTTTGAATATTGACCTGATGCGCAACCTCGAAATCGAGTCGGAGAGAACAATTTCGGAAAAGAAAAGAAAAGAAAAGAAAAGAAACAAGGAAAATGCGCCCTCAGTCATAGACTGATATGCTATCCGCAGCAAATTTTAGGAGAAATTTGGGTACAAGCAAGTGAAGAGTCCTGCGAGCGCAGAAATGAAGGCTATGTTGAGACATGAGGCGGTCCATCCCACGCTTGATATCAGAGACCTGGAGCCTTCTCTCAATGAGAAACCCTCTACATGATCTGATCTTGGGTCAAGCTGGTTGCCTCGGTTTCCATAGCATCTCCGCCGCCGCCTGGAGTCTGATACTTGACGAAGCTCAGACCAAGCGGGCGACCACCGTACTGATAACCAGAAAACTTCTCGATGGCGGTCTCTGCATTTTCGGCCGTATCGAAGCGAACAACGCCGGTGCCTCGAGATCTGCCGTTTGGCTCATATTGGATTTCGGCTTGCTCAACCTTTCCGATAGTGGTGAAGAGCTCGACTAAGTCCTCGTTGCTTGTGGACCAAGGAAGCTATTGAAAATTATCAACATGGCATTCAAGAACGTTCAAAGATGAAGAATACTTACATTGCGAACGTAGATGGTCTCGCTTCTCTCAGTCCCAGCAGTGGCATAGTCGGTAAAGGGATTTGGAGCGGCAGAAACGGCACCAGCTCCTCCATCAAAACCAGCTGCTCCACCATAGCCACTTCCGAATCCACCACGGCCTCCTCCAAATCCACCACTAAACCCACCCCGACTACCAAATCCACCACCTCGAGCGCCGAAACCACCACCACCAAATCCACCACCTCGAGCGCCGAAACCACCTCGACCAAATCCGGGTCCCGAGCCAGCGAAACGGTCTTCACGTACCTCGAGAGGGCGGCCTTGCCAGTCATAGCCGTTGAATTGTTGGATAGCGTTACGAGCATCGTCGGGAGATTCGAAAGCGACGATGCCAGAGCCTTTAGGACGACCATCAGGTCCAACGTGAACGTCTGCACGAATGACGGCACCATTGCGGGCTGTAAGAGAAACGTTAATATCACATTACTATCTCAATGTTAGCTGTAAAGACAGAACTTACCTGCTTGGCGGAACAGATCCTTCAGATCCTGCCATCCTACAGTGTAGGGAAGCTAGAAATCACAGTCAACAAGTTGCCCAACACAAGCTTACAAATGAAACGGAAGGTGACAAACGTTGGAGACGTAGATTTGACGGCCTCCTCCACCACCGCCAGCGCCCATTCCACCTCCAAATCCGCCGCCGCCGCCGAAACCACCACGAACGGCACCACCTTCATATCCGCCTCGGCCTCCTGCTGGAGGACCAGTAAATCGGGGTTCTGCCTCACGATCCTGGACGGAGAAGTCAGTACTGCTGAGAAAGATTTCTCGGTTACGGAAAAATATACATACCTCGCGGACGTAAACAAGTCTTCCCATGAGGTTTTGGTTGCTGAGAGTGTTGACGGCCAGTTGCGCTTGCTCCTTCGTGGCATACTCTACAATGCTATTATAAGTTAGCTTTAAGTTCAACTGAACAAAGAGCTTGTGTCTGACTTACCCGCATCCCTACATAACCCGCGGAACAACGTCCCATCCGTCAATCCAACATTCCTTCAAAGACCAGAAAAGAAAAACTCAAAATGCCAGCTACGTATAGGCGCCCACCTTCGACATTCCATTCGGAAGCAACAACACATCTGCAAATAAGACCTCCCCAGCTGCGAAACAGACCTTGGTCAGCCATCGTTCCCAAAGTCCACTTTGGGAAACTAACCAGATCTCATAAAATCTTTGAGATGATGCCATTTGACGTCATAACTAAGATTGCCAACATAGACCCTTTGGAAAATTGGTGAGCCCAAAGACGGGAAGAGCTTGTAGTGCAATACTGACCGACGGTCTTGTTGCGAAGACTCTCGAAGGCTCGACAGCATCTGCTCTCGAGCTTGAGCTCGCTCCTCGAACGACCGATGTGGGGCTCCTCCGCCTGCAGACATTCCGCCGCTGATAGGACTTCTAGATCTTCTGTCACTTCGATGACGGTCCTCACGGCTGCGACTGCGCGAGCGTGGGCTGTATGATCTACGTCGAGAAGAGCGTGGTGACCGAGACCGACGTCTTGGGCTGCGTTCCCTCTGCGATACGTAAGTCTCTGTTTCAATCATCAAGCAGGCTTGACATCAAAGGTGAGGGAAAGTAAAATTGGAATTGCGTAGAGTGTGGTTGTGTAAAGGGAGGTCGTGTGGGTTATCCCGGGTCCATCAAGGCAAGTAGCTTAGTTGCCGCAACTAGACCTGGGTTGACCTTATTTGCGAAGCAAAGCCACCTGTCAAGAGGGCGGACGGACGGGCATGGGGTCTGCAGCCTTACGGGCCCAAACTCGCCCGGCTTCATAGCGGGAGAGGGAGGAGGAGAGTCTTTTAACTTACACCCGGGCGGTAGGAGTCGTCTAGGGGGTTGGATAAGTTAGTTTTGCAAAGATCTTGAAAGGTGTCGGAGGGATGACAGTATGGAGGGGGAAACAAAGGTCGGCGGACCGTCGACGAACGAGGAACGAAAAACGATAAACGAAAATGATTGAATGGAGAGTGAATGAACCGAGAAGGGACGATGGACGGGGGACACAACTAACCTGCTCCGGACATGGCTATGGGGTAAGTAGAGCTTCTGTGGGTAAGTCGTGTCTGTTGAGGCTTCTAGAGCTGCCGGGCTGGAAAATCCTGACAGAGGCAAGGATGGAGGTTAGTGGGACTGTCGTGTCGACTTGCGGGTGAGATGGGGTGAGGTGAGCCCAATCACGAAAATTGAGGGACGGAAGCGTGTGCTGGATGGCTTTCGCGCGTCGTCTCCGGCGAGAGCAAGAAGGGGCGCGCTGGACCTGCAATCAACGAGACATTTCCTATCAGCAAGGTTCGTTCGTTCGTTCGCTCGTTCGTTCGTTTGTTCGCCTTCGCCTCCAGGCTCCAGCGGGAACAATGGAGCAATGGAGCAATGGAGCTATGCGGAGCGGTGCTTGCGGATGCAGCAGTGTGAGAGGAGGAGAGCTTGCCTTGTGGTGAGCAGCTGCACGGAGCTGGAAAGGTCTGAAGCAGCAGCAGAGGCTCGGCCAATGGGCGCATGCACACGCAGCAGCAGCAGCAGCAGCAGCAGGACCCGAGTGAATGGGCAGACCCCGGTCGGCAGCGCGAAACAATGCGGTTGTACAGAGTGCGTCGGTCGAGAGTAATGCCACAGAGGGAGGGGGGAGCTTGAGACGCGGTTATAGGAGTGAGTGCGGTTCTGCGCTGCGTGAGGTTGGCGTTGCGGCACGCTTCGGCTCCCGTAGCTTCGCCTTCGTCTTCGGCCCACACAGTTTGCCCATGAAAGACTTCTGCCGTGGCCGGGTGTGGGCTGGCTCGAGCGTGGCTCCGCTGCTGCTGCTGCTGCTGCTGTTGCTCTGCTTCTGCTTCTGCTTCTGCTTCTGCTCGCCGCCCTGTCACTTACTCACCTCACACAGCATTTTTATTTACCCGGATCCTGCCCTTCAAAGGCAGGAGAATGCGCGCGCGCGCCTGGATGCCCTACCCTACCCTGCTCTGCGCCGCGCTGCCAGACGATAGGACCCCGCTGCTGCTGGCCTGCTGGCCTGCTGCCGCTGCAGAACATGCGCAAGTGACCCGGAGGCACAATTCCATTGCGGCCACAAAGAAAACCCGTTGGTCACAGATCGCCACCCGGCAGAGGACCCTCGACCACGAAGCCAGGCCGAAGCCTCGCCCGGTAATGTACACCTGCATTTCCACATTCGCTATTCCTTATATTAATATAGCTGCCAGAACCAGTCCCAGCAACGTCGTGTGCCTTCCTCAGTTCGTGGCCAGGCTACTGCTCTGTTTTCCAGACTTCCCAGGGAATATGCTCTTGAAGGGCAACCCTTCCCCACGAGTAAATCCTTTATGCCTGCCCTGTCCCGGCACAGCACCACATCCAGATGCAGCGTGAACTGGCGGATGAGGTTGCGAGCCCACCAATAATGACGCTAATGTTGACTCTGGTTCCGTCACGGATCCAATGGGGGTCGGTCATCCCTCCGTGGGCGGCTTAGGGCTTGGGTTGGAAAGGAGGGTCGATCTCCCTCAGGTTCTCGCGCCTTGCATAATGCTTCCCGGCGCCTTCAGCATCACATACGCCATTTTCTGGCTCTAGAGGAAGTATCCCCGGCATTATTGCAGCGGGTGGCAGCTGAAAGAAGGAAACCCTGCGCCATTGTCAACGTATGTTCGAACGCGAAGTACTACTGAAACCTGCTGTCCATTTTTGATTTCAAGTGCAGCGTCACCCGATACATGCCCCACCGAGTTAAATTCTCAGATGGATCGACGCTGAAGAATCGGAGCTTTTAGGCGCCCAATCACTTCACTGGCATGTGGAGGAGTTTTGGGACGGGTGTATTGCGAATATAATGATCCTAGTACAGGTGGCATTGAATGGCACCCAAGACCTCGACGGCAGATCGATATTACAACTGTTCATGTGCTGCAACCTGCATGAGAGACCTGAGGAGGCTCTGGGTTTATTTCTATTGCTCCCATACTCTGATCAGAGGCTTCTCTCCATAATCGCGATTGAAAGCTCCAGTTGCAATCATTTCATCCCCCACACCCTCTACGGAACTATGTCCAACCCTGGCCGGTCAAATGCGACCACCATGCATGTACGAGGTGCGATGCAGGGGACTTTGAGCACGAGATACGGATCCCGCCCAACTAAGGTAGCCCACTTCACAAGAGAGAGCTGACTAAATGATGGCTGCAGAGTCACTCACTGTGCCTTGAGCGACAGTACTTCGCATGCTGCACGCATTCTTATCTCGCTCTGCACCCAGGCCTGCTGGACTAATTGGCCGTCCACTGGCTTTCACACATCTCTGCAGGCATCATCCTAACTGCAGAGACCACTGCAGCAGCGGGATCAACGGCCCGCAGAGGATGCTTGACAGAACGCAAGATTTAAATTAAGGCACTTTCGAATAATAAATTTATTATTGGAGAAGCTGGGGATCTCAAAGAGGCTCTGCGGGTTCACCTATCGAGAGTCTTCGGGCCGCGCTTCGAAGGTTACTTCAGGTGGCCTGTGCGGGCGTGCCTCTTGCTTAAGCGCCAGAGCCTGCTCTGCTTTAGGTACTTGCTGCATCCCACAGAGCGATGTGATCCATCACAAAATTTCCTCGCATAGCACGACCTCTGCTTGAGGTGACGGGATGATAAGATGTACTCTTGCATCGGCTAAGTCAAGTCAATGATTATTGCTTTGCGCAAGGTGCGTGAAAACTGGGGAGAGAATAAAAAACTTTACAAGACTAGGGCAGCAAAACTCTTCCTTGCAGGCCGTCATCAATTAAAAGGCGACCTGAAGTTTCTAGAGGTCATTCGAGTCTCGGAAATTGAAAACTACTTGCGAACGAGCACTTCAAGACAGTAAGATGTCGATCCTCTTCCTCTTATAAGTTATTCCTTGTGGTCAAGACCTGCTGCAATCAGAGCTTCACGCTTCAATACTCAACCCTTTCATTTTCAGCATTTCGGCAACGAGATATCGTCACAACTGGGAATAGCACCTTAGAATGCGTCTGACCCGGAGTGAGGAACAACCATCATCATTTGACTAGAAACCCTGAACCGTCTTTCTGCGCCCCTACATTGTGCAAATTCATGTGCAGGTGACCGTGACTCATGGTTACCCTGCCTTCAGAGCCTTGTCTGGCATTGATAACACCGTGATGAAGAAACGGTGAGGGCAGGCCCAAGCCGCCTAATCGGTGGTAGTGAGAAGAGCCCAGCAATCAGCCAGCCATTATCACCACTGATAACAGGGAACATCAACGAGGTACTGTAGCCTTGCTAGAGAAAAACTATACTTATCTACTATTATTAGGAGGAATTGCCTCGCATCTTTTCTGTATTAGGGGAGGAAAGTATAGGGCCTAATTAGCTCTTAGTCATGTAAGTTCCAAAATATTATTAAGGAGTTTGTCTTCCTACCTCTAAGTCTCGTGTCTCCCATCTGTCCCAAACAACTCCCCTTATTGGAGTAATTCGCAAGTAGTGGACGCCGATGTTCTCTGGTGCTGTAGCTAAGAAATGCTCCAGTTGCATCCGAATTCTTTAGCTAACTACAGTTGTAGGCTATATATCTAGCCCATTCGTTTCTAGATTGGGAGCAGTATCATGGGAATCGTTGCGAAAATGTTTGTAAGGCAAAAGAATCGCAGATTAAAAGTGCAAGAGTGGAAACAGTTTCCGATTTATAGTCTAGCCGTCTAACATTCTAGGAGAGTGAGTGAACCAACAATTTGTCCGATTCAGCGAGTTACTCCTGGATACTGAACTACTTTCACTGTACTTGGTATTATTATTTGCTTTTTATCTAGAAACTTCTAAGTTATAAGGTAAGTATCTTTATATTTTAGGTGCTTGATTTGACCGAGACTGGGAAGAGAGGTTTGTAAGAATGTGGATTTACAGCCTACGCGAAGGCAGATCTCAATTTCCAGTTCCAGGGGGGAATATTAATAATCATTATTAATCCCTTAGTATATTTTTACACAGCAGCCTGAGCAACTCGAGCACAAATTGACCTAGGTGTCTGATACTGTATAGCGCTTCTTAAATCAGAATCGATCAACAAGTGAGCCGGCCGTTCATTCCCTGGAAAACAGGGCATAATGGAGTCAGGATGGGAGTGTTAAACATCAACCGGCCTGCTGAAGCCTCAGCCAAAGGATCTTTGGAACATTGATATCTTCCCGGCTTTTTATTTCGGAAAGACTTTGTTTTCTGACCTAAAACGCAGGAAAATGGGTTTACATATTCTACCTGCAGAACGTATTAGAGAAGCAAGCCGTACGGGTGCCTCTTCACATGCCCTTGGATCTTTTGATGCTGCAGCTATTGGAGTGGGTAATAATGGAATACAGCCAATATCTCAGACTCGCAGTCATAGTTTTAGTAATTTGAAATCTGAGGCTTAGTCCTCGTTCGATCTCGGGAAACGTGCTAAAGATGGCGCAAAATAAATAGGGGGGGAGGGGGGGGGGACAAATTTCCTAATTAATTCAAGTCACGTTGTCATATTTGGATGATACTTTTCTGAAATATTCCTCGAATACCGTACTCGGTACAACTCTGCAAATTGTACGACAGCCTTGTCTTCCCCGCCTCAGCCTTGCCCTCATGGGACAGCCGAGACGCACGCTAAAACTAAGTGACTGCTGGCGTGGGCTGATTGACGGACCTCCAACCTCGAGATTGACAGGGTTTCTGATCATCACAAGCCGCACGCTATAATCCTGAATAATCTCAAGCATTTTGTTGTGCGCATTCACCTCGTTATGCTTCTCCGATAGCAGAGAGGATCCTCACCATTAGCTGACGATGGAGACGCTGGAATATACACTTGAAAGCGAGCAGCAATTCTGGGACGGTATTTTGCCGCAGACTTCCCCTCATGTGGCGCGGGTGCTAATACATCATGAATTCCAGAGCTTGACGATATAGTATCTGCAAAGTGCCCCTCGCATCAATTGATCGATAATGCGCTGCGGTCGTATCTCCAATTTACAACGAACTTCAAAAACGACTACCTACACTCTGAATACGATGTGGCTCGGTGTTCCCAGAAACTGATGCAGAGCGAGCTATTTGAGACAAATAAGGACTATGTGAGGATTCAGATTGTCTACGGCCTGATGCAGGAGGATGAGCCCGCGAGCCTCCACGTCATAGCCAGCTTCCTGCTCTTCGATGGCAGGGAAAATGAGCCTACATTCGAGATGATGAATCGGGAGGGCTGTTTTCCGAGGCTGATCGAGCTGATCAAGCTGGGGAAGAGGGATGATCCCCAATTACACCGGTTATTGCTAGAACTGCTGTACGAGATGTCAAGAGTGCAGCGGCTTTCAACAGATGACCTAGGCTGTGTGGATGACGACTTCGTTGCATGCCTTTTCAATATCATTGAGGAGCTATCCGATGATGTTGATGATCCGTATCATTACCCAGTTATACGAGTTCTGGTTTGTGGATCTCTTCCGAATAGCTGAGTAAGGACTGACAATCTCCAGCTGGTTCTCAACGAGCAGTGGATGGTGGCGGCGACAGCTTCACCAACCGAGACTCATCCAGTCTCCCACCGCTTAACAAATCGAGTAATCAAGCTCCTTTCGCTGCACGGCTCATCCTACATGACATTCGGCGAGAACATCATTCTTCTCCTCAACCGCGAGACCGAGACCTCTCTGCAACTCCTCATTCTTAAACTTCTATATCTACTTTTCACAACTCGGGCAACCCATGAGTACTTCTACACCAATGACCTACGTGTACTCCTCGATGTCATCATCCGCAACCTTCTCGATCTCCCTAATGAATTGGTCTCCTTACGTCACACTTACCTCCGAGTCCTCTACCCATTGCTAGCCCACACTCAGCTTAACCAACCACCTCATTACAAACAAGACGAGATTGTGAAAGTCCTTGGCATCTTGGGTGGTTCCGCAAACGCACACTGGGAACCAGCAGACGAGACCACAGTGCGACTGGTAAAACGCGTAGCAGATATTTCCTGGTTACGCGAGGAAGACATCAGCGAAGGAGAAGTAGCCCGCAGGCTTCTCGGGATATCCCTCTTGCCCACAGAAACAGCAAGCTCGATAAGCGTGGTAGATGTAGCAGCCGTGATGGAGAAGCCAGGCGTGCAAACGCCAAGCAGGAAAACGGAGTTTGAGCATGGTGTCCATAATCATGATGAGGGAAATCCTGAAGCAGAGGCAGAAGTGGTTGTGCAAGTCAAAAAAATTCCACCACCACCAGCCAGGAGCAGGAGACATGCTCCACCCCCAATACCTCCTTCGATTCAAATTAACGGGGTCAAGAAATTACCACCAAAGACCCCTCCACGAAGGAGGACAAGGCTAAAGCCCATGACTTCGTCTGGAAATATGGAGAGTGAAGTCGCAGAATAAGCATTCTTATGCACATTTCCTTTTCGGGTTTGGGTAGGGAGATCTATTGTAGCATTTTCTAGAAGCGATAGCGATGGCGTTCAGGGGTCGGGATTCAGGTCGAGCTTCACATTGAATGGCATCAAGGCATAAGAACGTTTGTTGAGCATAGTTTAATAAAGCATGTCTTTCGCGATTCTAATGCCTTCCCGTTCTGGGAATGTAATTAATTCGACTTATTTTTTTGGTCTGAAACACCCAACGTGCTCATTTCTTGGAATTCCGAAGTAACCTTACAATATAAATTAGCAAGCCGCCGTGCTAAATTGCTGTCTTGCCAAAGCCTTAGAAATATGATGCTCAGCAGCTCCAGCATGTGGATTTGAATTAGCCGCCGCTTGAACGTTGTTCCTGATACACTTCAATCTCGGGGGACAATGGTGCTTGTATTTCTGTGAGGCTGTCAGAAACCATTGTTTATAATATGTTCTTTAATGTAATTCTGGAACTTTGTTTATCCAGCAAACGATAAGGTTGTTAGGGGCATAAGCAGCAGTTCTGGACAAGAAACCATTTGATTCCGTCTCTATTGAGGGAAAAGTGATAAATCATTTCTATATGCCATAGACTCCATTTACCAGTCCTTCGTCATGAACCCCCCTTTCATCAACCTAAGGTTAGATTATCTTACAGCTATGTACAGTTGACTCAGCGACGATCTTAAGCTGGCACAACACCGACTGCGTCTCTCAACTCAGCATTTCCTCTTGGGAACTCGCCCGGCACGTGTAATTGGCTGATGCTCTGCACGCTCTGGTGATTCTGCCCGGCTGCCAGACTTAGTCTAGCGTCCAAAGCATTAGGGGCATCTTGGGTCTTGAGGCTGTTGGTGGCTTGTTCCGGGTATACCTCATTCGTCAATTTAGTACTAGCACTGCTGACATCTCCTTGATTGCGTCCACCGGACATGAACTTCGATTCGGAAGTGACAGATGAGAGAGGGGTATCTGGTGCTGTAATTATGGCAGCTTCACGCGCTGCTTGTTGTTCGGATTCTTGCTCGAAAGTGTCTGGAGCAGCGACGGTCGATGATTCAATGGCTGCTTGCTGTTCCTGCTCTTGACAGTACTGCGCGCCAGGCTTTTTGTCTTCATGATGGTGGTAAGCCTCTGAGCCTGCAACTCCCGCAGCGGCTCCAAGACCACCAGCGGCAAGGCCATCGACAGCTTGTGCTTGTGGAATGTGATTTGCTTGGCGATGGTGGACATGATTTATTGGTTGAAAAGTATACGGGTTGATTCCATCTTCTCTGGCTTGTTGATTGACCAGAGCGGCATGAGTAGGAGACAATGGATCCGCTCCATAATTATTTCCTACTCCACTACCGGGTAAAGAGCTAGCAGCTGCGGCTATATTGCGATCTTGGATATCTCCGAAACCGGAACTTCCACTAGATGGCGATAGAGGAGCTTGTAAGCCTCGCTGTGACAACGTATCGACGGAAAGTTGACTAGGAAATCGCCCACCTGGTTGGGGACGTTTTGGCTCGTCTTGCTTTGGTCCCGGGGCTACGACAGCCGAATTGGCAGCAGAAAACGGCTCCTCGTCCTCTTCGTCCATGATTCCATCACTGCTTATGGAGCCAGCCTTCTGTGAGGTTCCACTAATGCTGCGAGCGTGTTGGCGAACAAATGCATTGCGCTCTTGGGGAGACTTCTCCGTTAAAATCTTGATGTCGTCGTACTTTAAATTTTGAATTAGCTTACATTTTCGAGAAAGGGGTTGAGCACGTGATTCTGCGGAAAGTCGCTTGCCATTCGGAAACGTAGAGAAAGCTTTTTGATAGATGGGGAGATGGAATTACATACCCAAGCAGACATTGTCTCGAAGCTCTCTGCTCGGAAAACCCATGAATGACCACGGTGCATAGATCCGGTCTGACGACCTTTCAACATGAACTTATTCGAAGACGAACCTTCGCTGGAGTGAGAGCCCAGCTTTTGTTCAGGCAGATAAAGAGACATAATAGGCGCTCCGGTCTTGTCCGCAGACTTAAACTCATGGAGGTGAGTTGGAGAAAGAACGTACCTAAGTTCTTGTTAGTATCGCCCGGCTTGTTCGGGATAGCTTTTTCCAAGATGGAGAGAGGTAGGTGGAGACTTACCAACCAGCTGTATAAGACTTGAGATATTTACTCTTTCGTTCCAAGAGACCAGCTCGTACTTCCTGAGCAAGCTCGTTATCTCTGCCTGGATACTGAATATTCTGAGCCTCTCGGACAGGCATTCTTGGATCGACGAAATGCTCGTCATTCTCAATAAAGGCATTCCATTCGTGATCCTTTGGCATGGCAATTGGGCCGGTGCGAAGGTCTTCCACTGTTGAATAGGCCGCATCTGCTTCACGCTTCAATATGCCAGCGTAAGCATTGTAAGATTTTTGGATTTCTCCAACAACAATAGCCTCAAGTTCTCGCCCTGACGCTTCGAGATTAAGGTATGCCTAATCATACTTTAGTAAAACTTCCGTAGTCAAAAGGTAAGACCCTTACCTGGTGCAGATAGTTCTCCTCGTCAATCTGTTTCTCGACCTGACGATCCGCAGCAAGCTTCAACAAATATGGGTCTTTCTTCCCAGTCATCTGGGCGGGGTCAATATCGGATTGTCCCAACCCATCCTGCAACTCGTTCACGGCTCGGCGCGTATTCTCCATCTCCTTATCTACGGAGTTCTTGAAGTCGCCTGAAAGATTCTTGATCTCCTTAATCTTCTGGTTCAAATCACTTCGTAATCCTACAAGAGCCAAAATAACATCATTTTCGATTTCCTTAGACTTATTGGCCTCCGTGATGACCGTCTTATGATAAGTACGTAATACTTGGACGGCATCATCGATCCCACTGGATTGCAGGAATATGGGCGGCGCCGTGGTATTGTTGATAACGTTTGAAATCTTCAAGAGATTCTTCGCTCTATGGTCATAACTTGCTTGAATCTCTCGGAAGTATGTAATAAGATCTTTAAGGACTTTGCGCCAAGCTACGATACTTTCGTCAGTAGTGTGGAACATTATTGCGGACTGGGACACATTATATATATACCTTGGAATCTATTTGCTAGGATTTCTGTGGGATTGCCGCTGGTAGGAACCGGTGAGAAGAAAACACTATGCATTTCGTCTATATCTGCCGGAGTTTGAAGGGCCAAGCTACGAACACTTCCAGCTCTTGAACTTCGACGACTCGAGCTCCTCTTCAAGGAGCCTGCTCTTCGCAGAGACGCCTTCTTTTTCAGAGTGCCTCCCCGCGAAGGGATCAGGGTGTCACCCTGCGACATCATAGAATTGGATCGCTGCATTGGGCCGTCGATGATTGAGCTGCCTCGCTGGCTCGCGTCCCACTCCTCGTTGAATCTCCCGTTTTGCTGTGTGGCAGGTTGCGACAGCGGCGATGCATCTATTGGGTGACCAGGTGTTGCTCCGAAGTCTGTTACGACACTGGCAGGTACAATGTTCGATCGAGCAGTGCTGCTTGCTCCGTAACCTCTCTCGAGCTGTTGTTGTGAAGGGTGAGGGATGGCGGAGTTTGCATTAAGAGACGCCATTGTCATTGTCTGACGTAGTGTTTGGGTGCAAGTAGGCGTCGAGCTACGGTAGGTTCGTTTCAACACGTTAACGGGCCTGTCCGTGACGGAGAATGGAGAATGGAGGTGAGGACTTGGCCATTGTACGTACCTCAGGCAAACATGGAGCTCGAGCCGATTGACGCAGCTGTGGGTTTTGGGGGTATGATGGAACAAAACAACAGTCGATTCTAGAATTCTCGAAAGGAGTGGCGTGGGGGAGAAGGACAACGGCGTGCTTGGGGAAGAGGACGAGGAAGAGGACGAGGAAGAGGACGAGGACGAGGTGTCGTCGGGTGTTTTTATCGATGACGCAGTGGTGACCGTGGCTTTGCGGAGCAGCAGCAGCGGCAGCGTGAGAAGCGGCCACCAGGGCTGGGTTTGATTGGAGTGTCCGAGTGTGCACTGGTGCTGGCTGCGCTGGTTGCGCTGGCTGCATTCAAGATTCTCGGAACACTATCAATTCTGCATGCTAAGTCTGGCTACAGTATCCGAGCATCCGCAACTTGGAATCATAATACCTTCATGATAAGAGCCAGCCAGCCAGCCAGCCTGGATGGATGCATCACACATGCACAAGTGAGGCTTGAGGGGGGTGAATGGAGAATGTAAGACTACCTGGTACCGCGGCCCTCCGCAAGACTGGCCATGGCCTTCCAGTCTGCGACGCCGGAAATATTAGTACAGTAGGCCATCTAATGCGACTGCGCAGTTGGGTCCTCCTCTTGGCTCGCTCTTCTCGCCATTCCATCCTCTCTCCAAATGTCCTATCCTTGGACAGGCTAGAACGGACTACTGCTCGGTCCCAGCGCTGCACTCGACCCTACACCTACACCTACACCTACACCTACACCTACACCTACACCTACACCCACACCCACACCCATACGCACACCCACACTTCCCCCGTCCAGCTGGCTCGCTGTACTGTAAATCACAAGGGCGCAGCAGGCTGTTACGTCAGTTTGCACGCGACATTTAGCTTGTTCATCTCTACAATGCAATTTTTGGTATCTAACAGCATCACAAATACAACAGCTCAATTTAAGGCTTCCCCTTCACCTCCCTATCTACCTTCACATCTCCTGGGAAGGGGTTATCCCATCTCCGCTCGTCCCGCAGCGCCACGAGCTTCGTGATAGCCTCCTGCAGTGGCACTGGCTTTCCCCGGTCTTGACTTGATGTGTCGTCACGGTTTCGGACATTGACTTGCCTGCCGTTCATCTCTTGATCTCCGACAACAAAAATGAAGTTGTACTGCGCTAATTGACCAGTGCGGATCTTCTTTTGCAGCGTATTACCGCTCAGGTCGACGTCGACAAACATACGTTGATCCTTGAAAATGCTCTGGACTTCCTTTGCATAGTCCTCGTAACCGCGACCAACTGGGATCACCAAAATTTGTCGAGGGCTCAACCAGAAAGGCCATTTGCCAGCGAAGTGTTCTGTCAAGATGCCCGTGAAGCGCTCGATACTGCCTGCAATAGCCCGGTGGATCATAACAGGACGTGCACAACCCGGAGTCAGTGGCTTGATAGCTCTCTCCTTTTTTGCATTGGGGTCAGGAGCTTCAGCGGGTTTCTTTGCCTCTTCGACTTTCGGCTTGACAGACTCTTCTCCGTCCTCTTTTGGCTTGATGACCATTTCGGAGGTCATGTATTCGAGTCCGAAGTTTTGAGGCAGCTGGAAATCCAGTTGGATTGTGGCACATTGCCATTCCCGTCTCAAGCAATCCAGAATGGTAATATCTATCTTCGGTCCGTAGAAAGCACCATCACCCTCATTCAGTTCCCAGCCTCCAGGAACGAATTCATCCAATGCTGAACGCAGCTTTTCCTCTGCCATATCCCAGACCTCTCGCTTACCCATGTATTTCTCTGGTCGTGTAGAAAGCTTCATCTTGAATGTAAATCCAAGTAGTCCGTACACTGTGTTCAGGAAATCGAAAAGATCAGTGATCTCGTCCTTGATTTGGTCCTCTCGGCAGAAGATATGTGCATCATCTTGTTGAAATCTTCGGACTCGGGTTAAGCCTGACAAGGCTCCGGAAGCTTCATTACGATGGAGCACACCAAAGTCTGCAACTCGCCATGGTAACTCTCGATGATTTCTCACACGATGACCGAACATCAGGCAATGTCCTGGACAATTCATGGGCTTCAATGCAAAGGTCTCTTTGTCAACGCCAAAAGTGAACATATCTTCTTGGTAGTAATCCCAGTGACCGGAAGTTTTCCACAAGGCAGAGTTGTACATGTTTGGAGAGATGACCTCATTGTAGTCACGTTTCCAATACTGCTCCTTGATGAACTGGACGATTGTGTTGTAGATTCGAGTGCCATGTGGAAGCCACATCGCTGATCCAGGAGAAAGTTCGTGGAAGAAGAATAGCTCTTGATCCTTACCGATTTTGCGGTGGTCCCGCTTCGCAGCTTCTTCTAGGAATTTCTTGTGCTCTGCCATTTGTTTCTTGTCAGGGAAGGACACACCATAGATACGTTGGAGAGAGTCGTTATCCTTGTCGCCCAGGAAATACGACGCCGAGTTCTTCATGATCGCAAATGACTCGATTCTGCCAGTATTGGGAACGTGCGGGCCACGGCACAGGTCGATAAGGGGACCATTTCGGTAGACTGTGGTGAACTCCCCATCGTTGATCTTGTCCTTGATGATGTGCTGCTTGTATTTGTTGTATGAGAACATCTCAATCAGGTCTTCCTTCGAGAGAACGAGTCGCTCAAACGGCTGCTTTTCCTTCACAATTTGGCTGACTAGTGTCTCCAGTGGCTTCCAATCCGCTTGCTGTACCGGGGCTCCATCGGGTAGAGCCATCTCGTAGTAAAAGCCATTCTCAATCGGAGGACCAATGCATAGACTGCAACCAAATCGTCTCTCAGAAGCTTCCCCAAGTATGTGCGCACTCGAGTGCCAGAAAACCTTTTTTCCTAATTCGTCGTCGAAGGATAGTAACTCAAGCTTACAGCTGGCTTCCAATGGTCTCTCCAAATCCCACAACTGTTCAGGGTCTCCATTCAGCTTTGCCACGACTGTACGCTTCAAGAGGCTGTTTGAAATGCCCTTGGCAATGTCCGCAGGTGTCGTCTCCCATGATGTGCCGGCTTTAATTGTGCCATCTGCAAGGGTGATGGTGATCGGCTCTCGAGGTTTGGCTGCAATCTCTGCATCATACTTCATCTTCAGTTTCTCGAATAACTTCAGGCGCGTATCGAGAAACTGAGGGCTTGGCTTCATTTCCAGAGCTCAAGTGTTGTTAGCATGGTACATTGTTGCTTTTGTAGGAGCCTACCTTCGGACCCATCTGCCCCACCATCCCCTCCTTTTTCCTTCTTTGCCTTTGATTTCTTTTCATTTCCAATAGGTACCTTTTTCACGCCATCGACGACGGAATCGACTGCCTTCTGTGCTTTCTCCATGGCCAGAGCTGATCTTGGTGGTAATTGTTGTGCTCTCTTTCTGACTCGAGCACACGAGCTTCGGGTTTCATGAGTCGCGGTGTGAGTCTTCTTGCAGCAAATGTCTGTGCCGAAGCGAGGGGTCAAACCGCCCATGATTGGTTGGAGCACAAATAGGCTAGCTCGAAATTTCAAGAGCCTCGCAGCGAATTTCTCCAAATATTATACATTTTCACCACAACAACCAACATGTCATTCCGGGGAACACCACGCGGTCGCGGCACAGGCGCAAACTTTGGAGGAGGTGGAGGCAGGGGCGGCGGATTTGGTGGACGTGGAGGTCCGCAATTCCACAGCCACACTGCAAAACAATTACTGATTAGATGTACAGGACGAGGTGGATTCCAACAGAGAGATAATGGTCCCCCTGCTGATGTTCTTGGTAAGATCCCTTCCTCTCAAGCATCTGATTTTCGAGTGTTAGGACCATTTGTTCTGGGCTTCTTTTCCCCTTCTCCTGGACATCATCAAGCCAAAAACTAACACGCATTGTCAGAAATGGGAACCTTCCTACATGCCTGCGAAGGTGAAATTATCTGTGAGTCGATCAATACGAAAATCCCGTACTTCAATGCTCCAATCTACCTTCAAAACAAGGTGAGCCAGTCGCTTCCCTGAACAGTCTTCCTATAAAATATCTAACATGTTCTAGACTGCTATTGGCAAAGTGGATGAGATCCTTGGACCGATCAACAAACTTTTCTTCTCCGTGAAGCCGACTGAGGGCATTCAGGCAACCTCGTTCAAGTCAGGCGACAAATTCTACATTGGCGGCGACAAGCTTCTTCCCTTAGACAAGTTCCTCCCAAAACCCAAGCCACCTCCAGGAGCAACAAAGCCTAAGCGAGCAGGAGGTGCAAGAGGAGGCAGAGGTGGACCGATGAGAGGGGGACGAGGAGGAGCGCGAGGAGCTCCAAGAGGTAGAGGTGGTTTCAGCGCTGGCGGAAGAGGAGGCCGCGGTGGAGGTGGTTTCTCAAGAGGCGGTAGCGGGGGTTTTGCTCCACGAGGGAGAGGCGGTGCGAGGGGCGGATTCACACGGGGACGTGGTTGATTGCCTATACCTTGGTGCTGTGTCTTGCTTGTGTAGATATCTCGGCGTTTTCGGGTTTGTGTATCAGGTGTTAAAGCTGCCACTGCCAGGGGTAGCTATCAGGAATTGAATCAAAATTGGGCCCGACCCCGACTTTTTTCTTACCGGTCGATTTTGGCCAAGTCGCTGTCTCTAGTTATCCTCACTAGTTACATAACTAACCAGAGG
>Ga0302325_10007895_pt1 | contig 23489 bp, 33 predicted proteins | sample Palsa_T0_2_FD_201948 | JGI IMG/M metagenome (GOLD analysis project Ga0302325, IMG submission 201948) | Peat permafrost microbial communities from Stordalen Mire near Abisko, Sweden - Palsa_T0_2 | ecosystem: Environmental > Terrestrial > Soil > Palsa > Peat permafrost | place: Sweden: Abisko... | reverse complement strand
CAAACTGATAATCCAGGACCGCCAATTCCCTTGCACCCCGGGCCGAAAGCCGCAATACCACAGGCCCGCTAAGCCCCCAATGCGTGATCAACAACGGCCCCTTCTCCATCAGACGGCTCGCACCTATCTTTATCTGTACTTCCGGCACGGAAACACCCATCAGCTTCGTAATGGTCTCTCCCGGCATATTAAAAGTAAACAAAGAAGGCACAGGTTCCTCTACCGTATGTCCCAACGCGCGGATCCATTCGAACATACCCGACTTAGGATAGCCGCCGCAAGCCACGCACAGGTAATCCGCGGTCAGCACCCGGCCATCCGCAAGAACAACCCGAAAGCGGCGCCCCTCTCCCCCCTGCAATTCACCCCCCGCATCTCCGACTCCGACGGCCGCAACATCGGCATGCATTCTAATCTCCACGCCATAAGCATTGACCTCCTTCATCAAACAGTCGATGATCGTCTGAGAACTATCTGTCACCGGGAACATCCTGCCGTCGGCTTCCGTCTTCAGCGCTACGCCGCGCTCGCGAAACCATTCGATGGTATCGGTCGTAAACCATTGATGAAAGGCCTTCCGCACAAAATGTTGTCCGCGCGGATAATTCCCCGCCATCCCGGCGATGTCATAACAAGCATGCGTCACGTTGCACCGCCCGCCGCCACTGATCCGCACCTTGCCGAGGAGTTTCCCCGTCTTCTCAAGAACGATCACCTGCAGCCCGCTGTCCTTACGCGCCGCATTGACGGCACAAAAGATCCCCGCCGCCCCGCCACCAATAACAATAAGCTGTCTCATGTGCTACGACGGCAGTGCAGCTGCCTGTCCGGTAAATAGATGAGGATTGGCTGCTTCAGCAGCCTCAATTATACTATAATCCGATAAAATATCCGCCTTGCCTTTCTTAACGGCTACATCATGTTCAAAATGCACCGAGGGCTGATGGTCGGTCGTCCTAACCGTCCAGCCATCGCTTTCGGTATAGACCTCCCGTCTCCCCAGGTTGATCATCGGCTCGATGGCCAGCACCAACCCTTCCCTCAGCTTGGCGCCGGTGCCGCGACGGCCATAATTGGCTACCTGTGGTTCCTCATGCAGGTGTTTGCCAAGCCCATGCCCTACCAATTCCCGGACCACGCCATATCCATATTTCCTGGACGTATACTCCTCGATAGCAAACGAAATATCACCTACCCTGTTCCCGGCAACCGCCTTCTCGATACCCTTGTACAACGACTCCTTTGTCACCTTGATCAGTTGCATCACTTCCGGACCGGGATCGCCGATCGCAAAAGTATAAGCATGGTCCCCATGCCACCCCTTCTTGATCACCCCGATATCGACGGAAATAATGTCTCCATCCCGAAGCGGGCCGTCATTTGGAAAGCCATGCACGACGACATCGTTCACCGAGATACAGGAGTTGAAAGGATAACCCCGGTAGTTCAGGAACGACGGAATGGCATCGTTGTCGCGGATAAAATCCCCGATCAGCTTGTCCAGTTCCCGCGAAGTGATGCCCGGTTTCAATACCTTGGCCACCTCCGTAAGCGTCCTGCTCACGAGAAGGGCGCTCTCACGCATTAATTCAATTTCAGCCGGTGTCTTGTAGTGTATCATAAACTGTAAAAACTGAGGCCGGCCGTCCCCATTTAAAGTACAGCCGGCCTCAGTTCATCTTATGTCCCGGGCCGCTTCGCGTCACCGGGGGCTGTTAGAATATCTAACAGGTTCAAGTATAAAAAGTTTATTCAGCCAATTTCGCGCGTCAGATCAGATAACAGCATTTGAAACAGAACTCTGTCTCCCCTGTATCCTTCCGCTCTTCATCAACCCGTCATACTGCCGCATGAGCAGCTGGGTCTCGATCTGTTGCAGCGAATCCAGGATAACCCCAACCATGATCAGTAGCGAAGTGCCCCCGAAAAAGGAGGAAAATCCCTGCGTAATGCCGAGGCGCTGCGCAAATCCTGGCAGGATACCCACGATAGCCAGCAGAAAGGCGCCGGGCAACGTGATCTTATCCATCACAGAACCGATATAATCCGCCGTAGGCTGACCCGGCTTAACACCCGGGATAAATCCGTTGTTGCGTTTGAGGTCGTCGGCGATCTGTTTGGGATTAAAGATAAGCGCAGTATACAAGAAAGTAAAGCCGACCACGATCACACCATATACGATCATATGGATATAGTCGCGGGGATCGGAGAACACCTTGGCAATACCCTTGGTAGTTTCAAAGCTGGCAAAGATCGTAGGCAGGAACATGATGGCCTGCGCAAAGATGATAGGCATGACACCCGCACTGTTCACCTTCAACGGCAGGAATTGACGCGCACCGCCAAACTGCCGGTTGCCGACGATCTGCTTGGCGTAGTTCACCGGTACCTTGCGGACACCCTGGATCAGCACGATCAGACCCATAATGATCGCAACGAGCACGGCTACTTCGATCACGAACTCCAGGATACCGCCGGAGCCCTGCGCATATTTGGCATTCCATTCCTGCACGAACGACCGGGGCAAACGGGCTAGGATACCCAGCATGATGATCAGCGAAGTACCATTACCCAGCCCCTTATCCGTGATCTTCTCACCAAGCCACATCACAAACAGCGTACCCGCCGTGAGGACGATCGGCGTCGTGAGCCAGAAATAGGCAGCAAAGGAATCCATGATGGCTTCCTTACCCATCCCTTTCAGGTAGGTCACGTAGGCATAAGCCTGAACGAACGTAACCAGCACCGTAATATAACGGGTCCATTGATTGATCTTCTTCTGACCACTCGCGCCTTCCTTCTGAACCTTCTGCATCTGAGGGATCAGTATGGTCGCCAATTGCATAAAGATGGATGCGGAGATATAAGGCATGATCCCAAGCGCCAGTACGGAAGCCTGGGAAAAAGCGCCACCGGAAAACGCATCGATAAGACCCAACGCACCGCCCTTGGCGCTGCTGCTAAGCGAGCTCAATTTATTGGGGTCGATACCAGGCAGCACGATATAGGTTCCAAAACGGTAAACCAACATGAGGCTAAGCGTCACGACGATCTTGCTTCGCAGATCATCAATGCTCCATATATTTCTAAGTGTCTGTACTAGTTTCTTCACGGAACAAAAATTTTATGTGCGGGGGATACGCAGGACGCATTCCGTCAGGAATGCGTCCATGCAAGTTACATAAAAATTACTTTAGTATTTCTATTGTTCCGCCTGCGCCTTCGATCGCGGACTTTGCCTTCTCACTCACGGCATGGACCTTGAAACTGAGCTTAGCCTTCAGTTCCCCGTTACCCAACACCTTCACGCGGTCGGTCTGGCTGATTAATCCGTTGATATACAGATTCTCAGGGGTGATCTCGGAAAAGCCGTACTTCTCTGCCAACTGCTCGACCTGACCTAAGTTCAAAACCTTATACTCCACCCGGTGTATATTGTTAAACCCACGCTTGGGCACCCTTCTCTGGATCGGCATCTGACCACCTTCATGGGCCATTTTACGCTGGTAACCGGCACGGCTCTGACCACCCTTATTACCTTTCGTGGAAGTACCACCCTTACCGGATGCTTCCCCGCGGCCAAGCCGCTTTTGCTTATGCGTTGCGCCTTTTGCAGGCCTGATCGTGTGTAGATTCATTGTTTGATTTTTTACTCAACGGGGAATCGCCCCTCGCGTTACATGAATTATTTTACCTCTTCCACTTTCACCAGGTGCTCCACTGTACGGACCATACCCAGTATCTGCGGGGTAGCTTCTACCTCTTTGGTAGCATGCATCTTCTTCAAACCGAGTGCCTTCAGAGTCAGTTTCTGACGCTCAGGCCGGTCGATGCCGCTCTTGACTTGTGTGATCTTGATCTTTGCCATGATATACAAATTAACCGTTGAAAACTTTCTTTAATGAGATGTGACGGGTCCGGGAAACCGCGATGGGCTCACGGAGCATCGCCAGCGCCTTGAAAGTAGCCTTTACCACGTTATGAGGATTGGCCGATCCAAGCGACTTAGCCAGAACGTCCGTCACACCGGCGCTTTCCAGCACAGCACGCATCGAACCTCCGGCGATCACACCGGTACCATGAGCCGCAGGCTTGATCAGCACTTTCGCCGCACCTTCCTTGGCCAGCTGATCGTGGGGGATCGTACCGTGCATAACCGGAACCTTGATCAGGTTCTTCTTTGCATCTTCGATCCCTTTCGTGATCGCTTCCTGGACTTCCTTAGCCTTACCCAGACCGTGACCGACTACACCACTTTCATTGCCGACTACCACCAGGGCAGAAAAGCTGAACGCCCGTCCGCCTTTCGTTGTTTTCACAACGCGATTGATAGCAACCACTTTCTCCTTCAACTCCAGGTCACCGGCTTTAACTCTGTTCAAGATTACTTTAGACATTGTAATTATTTACGAAGCTATTTAAAAACTAATTCCTTATGCCGCCCTGGGGGCTCGTCCGCCAGGACAATTATTCGACTAGAATTTCAGACCGCCCTCACGAGCGCCATCCGCTACAGCCTTCACCCGGCCATGATACAGATAACCGCCGCGATCGAACGTAACGTCCAACAATCCCAGTTCAGAAGCCTTACGGGCAATGGCAGCACCTACCAATTTGCTCTTCTCGACCTTCGTGCCCTTCTGAGCAAGGATATCCTTGTCCTTGGATGAGGCAGAAGCCAGCGTCTTGGCATTGTCGTCATCGATCAGCTGCACATAGATGTCGTTGTTGCTCCGGAACACCGACAGCCTCGGCCGCTTGGTCGTCCCGCTAACCTTCTTGCGAACGCCAAATTTGATCCTCTGTCTCCTGATTGCTTTCGTATCCATATACTTTATTTTACGACCCTGGCTCAGGTAATAAGCGCCAGCCAGGATCCATTTCTCAAATTTATTTACCAGCAGCCTTACCAGCCTTCTTGCGAACCACTTCACCAATATAGCGAACACCCTTGCCCTTGTATGGCTCAGGCTTACGCAACCCACGGATCTTCGCTGCTACCTGACCAATCAGCTGCTTGTCCACGCCTTCCAGCGTGATCTTGGGATTCTCACCCTTGTTCTGCTCCGTAGCCAGCTTCAGCTCTTTCGGGATCTCGAAAATGATATTGTGCGAATAGCCAAGGGCAAGATCCAGCAGATTCCCCTGGTTGGACGCCTTGAAACCTACCCCGATCAACTCCAGCTGACGCTTGTAGCCATCGGTAACACCTTTCACCATGTTGGACACCAACGCACGGTAAAGACCATGAAGGGCACGATGACGGATCTGATCGGTAGGACGCGAGAATTCGACATGTCCATCCTTCACTTCTACGGTGATCTCACGATCGATAGCCTGCTTCAACTCACCCTTAGGCCCTTTTACGACCAGGAGATTGTCAGCTCCGACTGTTACGGTCACCCCCTTGGGCAGTACTACCGGTTGTTTACCTATACGAGACATAATACTTTAGTTTGTAGTTATTATATTTTTATTTCTTCTGCTGCCGGCCGGTCAGCCCATATAGGCACGGGCTTAATGTAGCGGCAACGCAATTTCGACTAGTAAATGTAGCAAAGCACCTCGCCACCGACGTTCTGCACCTTGGCTTCCTTATCGGTCATCACACCCTTCGAGGTAGAGATGATCGCCACACCAAGACCATTCTTCACACGCTTGAACTCGGTCGGGCTGGAATACTGGCGCAGACCCGGACGGCTCACACGCTCCAGCGATTTGATCGCCGGTTCCTTGGTGGCCACATCATATTTCAACGCGATCTTGATCACGCCTTGCTTGCTGTCATCCTCGAATTTGTACTTCAGTATATATCCCTTGTCATAAAGGATCTCCGTCATACGCTTCTTCAGGTTGGAAGCAGGTATCTCCACGATCCGATGATTCGCCATCTGAGCGTTCCGGATTCTTGTCAGAAAATCTGCTATTGGATCAGTAACCATTGTTTGTATCTAATTATAAATTTTCAAAAATTGTACAATGCGATATCCAATTGATATCATTCTTCACTCGGTTGCGCCGCGCGCCCCCGCTCCTGGATCCCTCTACCAGGACGCCTTCTTGACACCCGGTATCTTACCGGCCAGCGCCATATCCCGGAACATATTCCTGGAGATCCCGAAGTAACGGATATAACCCCTCGGGCGGCCTGTCAACTGGCAGCGGTTATGCAGTCTCACAGGAGATGCATTCCTGGGCAACAGGTCCAGCGCCTTGTAATCGCCGGCGGCTTTCAAGGCGGCACGCTTCTCGGCAAACTTCGCCGACAACGCTTCCCTTTTCCTTTGTCTAGCCTTTACGGACTCTTTAGCCATGATTTATTTTTTTATGTTTAATCTTTTTTAACACCACGGAAAGGCATACCGAGCTCTTTCAACAGCTCAAATGCTTCTTCATTCGTACCGGCAGTCGTCACGAAGGTGATGTCCATACCGGTGATCTTGTTCACCTTGTCGATATCCACTTCGGGGAAAATGATCTGCTCGGTAATGCCGAGGGTATAGTTCCCACGCCCGTCAAAAGACTTCTCGTTGATCCCCTTGAAGTCACGTACCCGGGGCAGCGCCGTAGATACCAGACGGTCAAGGAATTCGAACATCTTCTCGCCGCGCAGAGTCACCCGTGCGCCGATAGGCATGTTCTTACGCAACTTGAAGTTGGAGATATCTTTCTTGGACATCGTAGTCACGGCTTTCTGACCGGTGATCATCGAGAGCTCGTCGACAGCGACATCCACCAGCTTCTTATCGGTCACGGCGCCATTCACGCCACGATTGATACAAATCTTCTCCAGTTTCGGCGCCTGCATCACAGTAGAATAGTTGAACTTCTTCATGAGAGCAGGTACAACTTCCTTCTTGTACTTTTCTGCCAGACGCGGAGTGTATTTAACAGTACTCATTTGATTGCCTCCCCAGATTTTTTAGCGATTCGAACTAATTTCCCTTCCTGCCTTTCGCGCCTGACTTTCGTCGCGCCACCCGTCTTCGCATCAAACAACTGAATGTTGGAGATGTGGATCGGAGCTTCCTTCTTCACGATGCCGCCCTTGGTGTTCTGCGCGGAAGGCTTGGTGTGCTTGGTGATGATGTTTACGCCCTCGACCAATACCTTGGCCGCATCGGGATAAACTTCCAGGACTTTCCGGGCCTTTTTGGGGTCCTTGTCGTCTCCGGTGATCACTACCACGCTATCACCTTTTTTAATATTGAACTTGGGTTTGAATCTGTTGCTCATTTTTTTATGTTTTTCCCCTGCCTGCGCAGAGAATGTTGTCCTTAGTGATTACAATACTTCCGGCGCCAGGGAAATGATCTTCATGTATCCCTTGTCACGCAGTTCCCTGGCGACAGGTCCGAAAATACGCGTTCCCCGGGGCTCGTCGGATGCATTCAGCAATACCACGGCATTGTCGTCAAAGCTGATATAGCTGCCGTCCTTGCGACGTAACTTCTTCTTGGTACGGACGATAACCGCCTTGGCAACTGTTCCCTTCTTGATACCACCGGAAGGCAACGCATCCTTTACGGTAACTACGATCTTATCGCCGATACCAGCGTAATCCTGCCCGCTGTTCCCCAATACCCGGATGCACAACACCTCTTTGGCACCGCTGTTATCAGCTACATTTAATCTGCTTTCTTGCTGGATCATTTTGTTAACTTTTAACTCAACCACCTTCCGGCGGCTGAAAAATAGAATGTATATCGAATATCCCGCGGACTTCGTCCGCCTGGATTGCTATTTCGCCTTTTCAATGACTTCCACCAGACGCCAACGTTTGGACTTACTCAGAGGACGGCTCTCCATGATCCGCACTACGTCCCCGACCGTACACTCATTCTTTTCGTCATGAGCGTGGAAGCTGGTAGTCTTTTTCACGAACTTACCGTAAATCGGGTGCTTCACCTTTCTTTCGACAGACACCGTGATGGTCTTGGCCATCTTATTGCTCTTTACCACCCCGATCCTTGTCTTGCGCAAATTTCTTTCAACCATTGTAGTAGCCATTGTTTTAGCTTTTTGCTTTTATTAAGCGTGAACACTTGTCTTTTGTGCCAGCGCCGTCTTCAGGCGGGCAACATCCTTCCTCAAAGCACGGATGCTCATCGGATTTTCCAGCGGCGAAATAGCATGCGCAAACTCCAGTTTCTTCAGGCGCAGCTCATCTTCCTGGATACGAGCCTGCAGGTCGTTCTCATTGAGGTCCTTCAGGCTGTTTATAAAATCAATCTTCTTTGACATCGTCAATCTATTTTGCTGTTATTACTTTTTTTCAATCAACTCCGCCGCGACATCCCGGCGCACAATGAACTTGGTCTTGATCGGCAGCTTCTGCGCAGCCAGTTCCAATGCTTCCTTGGCAACAGCCATCGAAACACCATCGGCTTCGAAAAGGATACGACCCGGCTCGACTACCGCAGCCCAATACTCAGGATTACCTTTACCTTTACCCATACGCACTTCCAAGGGCTTCTTGGTGATGGGCTTGTCAGGGAAAACGCGGATCCATACATTCCCCTCACGCTTCATAGCTCGGGTCAGGGCCTGACGGGCAGCTTCCAGTTGGCGATTGGTCAGCCATATCGCTTCCAACGATTTCAATGCATACGAACCGAAAGCAATAGTGTCCCCTCTTTTTGCAACCTGACGGATGCGTCCTTTCTGCCCTTTCCTATGCTTGGATCTTTTTGGTTGTAACATCTTAGAATTATTTTCTGATACTTATTTCAAACAATTTTTGCGCACTTTCATCATTAGACTCATCTGCGTCCGCCGCCACCACCGGGCCTGCGATCTCCACCGCCGCCACCAGGCCTGCGGTCTCCACCGCCACCGCCGCCGCCAGGCCTGCGATCTCCACCACGATCACCACCGCCCCTGCGGTCATCTCCACGATGATGTCCATGTCCATGATCACCATCCCTTCTGTCCCTGCGATCGCTGAGACCACCTTCTTTCCCGCCCACGAAGTTCGGGTTCAGGTCCCTCTTTGCCAGTACTTCTCCCTTACAGATCCATACCTTGATACCGATCTTACCATATACAGTAAGCGCAAACACATTGGCGTAGTCGATGTCCATACGCAAGGTATGCAGCGGGGTCCGGCCCTGCTTGATCTCTTCCGTACGCGCAATCTCAGCACCACCCAAACGGCCGGCAACCTTGATCTTGATACCCTCAGCACCCATACGCAACGCAGAAGCAATAGCCATCTTTATCGCACGCTTGTAGTTGATGCGGTTCTCGATCTGCCTGGCGATCGTATCGCCGACAATATTCGCATCCAACTCCGGACGACGGATCTCCAGGATATTGATCTGCACGTCATCCTTACCCGTCAGCTTCTTCAACTCTTCCTTGATCCTGTCTACTTCACCACCACCTTTACCGATGATGATGCCGGGCTTGGAAGTATGGATCGTTACGATCAGCTTGTTCAGCGTACGCTCGATAACGATCTTGGCGATCCCACCCTTATTGATACGGGCATTCAGGTAAGTCCTGATCTTGTTGTCCTCGATCAACTTGGTGGCATAGTCCTTCTTGCTGCCGTACCAGTTGGATTCCCAACCGCGGATAATCCCTAACCTGGCCCCAATAGGATTCGTTTTCTGACCCATATTATAGTATAATAAGTTTTATCAATTAGTTTTCCGAAACAATGATCTGATCAACGATAATGGTCACGTGATTGCTCCGCTTGCGGACACGATAACCTCTCCCCTGGGGAGCAGGACGCATGCGCTTCAAGGTCCGTCCACCATCCACGAAGACCGTCTTTACCAACAGCCCGGCATCAGCCGCACTCTGGCCTTCATTCTTCTGCTCCCAGTTCTTCACCGCAGACCACAACAACTTATGCAGAGGAGTGGAAGAATGTTGCGGATGATGCTCCAGCAATGCCAGGGCCTTCTCCACATGCATACCGCGGATCTCATCGGCCAGTAAACGCATTTTGCGGGGCGATGTCGGATAATTTCTCAATTTAGCTACTGCTTCCATTTATATTCAGTTTTCGTCCGCGCTCCGCGCGGAGCACGTTATGCTATCTTTTTGCTCGAATGACCTTTGAAGTTGCGGGTAGGCGCGAACTCACCCAACTTATGTCCCACCATGAACTCCGTCACATACACGGGAATGAACTTGTTACCGTTATGCACCGCCAGCGTATGCCCCACGAAATCGGGGGTAATGGTGCTACGACGGCTCCAGGTTTTGATCACCCCTTTCTTAGCTGTCCCTTCATTGATGGAAAGGATCTTCTCTTCTAAGTTGAAGTCTACGTAAGGACCTTTTTTAATTGAACGACCCATGATAGATTATTAAATTATTTCGCTAATTTTTTACCGTTCTTCCGCTGGATGATCAGCTTGTCGCTGCCCTTGCCCTTTTGACGCGTCTTCAGACCGCGGCTGTACTGAGCATTCCTGCTGCGGGGCTGCCCGCCAGATGCCTTACCTTCACCACCACCCATCGGGTGATCTACAGGGTTCATGGCCACACCACGGACCCGCGGGCGAATACCCCTCCAAACATTACGGCCAGCCTTACCCATACTCTGCAGGGAGTGGTCGCTATTGGAAACTACACCTACAGTTGCATAACAATTGATCAATACTTTCCGTAACTCACCGGAAGGCATCTTCAACACGGCATACTTTTCTTCCTTGTTCGTCAACTGGGCAGAAGTACCGGCGCTGCGCACCAGCTTGCCACCCTGACCAGGTTGCATTTCAATATTGTGAACATTGGTACCCAGGGGCATATTCTTCATCTGCAAAGCATTCCCCAGTTCAGGCACAACGTTGTCGCCGGACAAAACTACAGTGCCGATCTGCAGACCCTGCGGAGCCAGGATATATCGCTTTTCACCATCTACATAATTCACCAGCGCGATAAAAGCCGTACGATACGGATCATACTCGATAGACGCTATCACACCATTGATATTTTTCTTGTTCCGCTTGAAGTCGATGACCCGGTACATCTTCTTGTGCCCGCCGCCCCTGTAACGCATCGCCCTCCGGCCCTGAAAGTTACGGCCCGCAGTGGACTTTACTTTTTCAAGCAGGCTCTTTTCCGGAGTATCGGTTGTGATCTCGGCATAGGCATTCCCAACTCTCCATCGCGTGCCCGCTGTGATCGGCTTGTATTTTTTAAGTGCCATGTTCTTTTCTTTTATGCGGCCTTATCGGCGCCGCCACCATTATGAGTTATAAAATCAATTATAGCTATATCGCTGCGTACAGATCGATCGTCTCTCCCTCAGCCACAGTTACCATCGCCTTCTTATAAGCAGGCTTGCGACCCTGGACATAACCGGCTTTCGTAAACCTCGTCTTATTCTTGCCCGGCACCACCACCGTATTCACGTCGACCACAGTAACACCGTAGAAATCTTCCACGGCTTTCTTGATCTCCAGCTTGTTCGCCTTACGGTTGACACGGAAAGCATACCGGCGCAGCTTATCCTGCTGGGAATTTGCCTTTTCTGTGAGTATCGGTTTTTGTAAAACTTCAGAGAGCTTCATCTCTTATTAATTTTTAATTGTACAATTATGCTTTTTCTTCTTCAACCTCGTCCACGAAGATCTTCGCTGCAGTCTCGGACAACACCAACACCTGCGCATTCACGATATCGTATGTATTGATATCGGCCAGCAGCGTACCCTCTACAGAAGGCAGATTACGCATACTTAGATAAAGGTTATCGTCATACTCCGGCAACACGAACAAGACTTTCTTGCCACCGATATTCAGCTTACCAAGCGCATCAGTAAAAGATTTCGTCTTGGGCGCATCCAGCTTAAAGTCTTCAACGATCACGATCGCATTGTCTTTAGCCTTGTGCGCGAGCGCGGACATCTTGGCAAGATCCTTCACCTTCCGGTTCAGCTTGAAATCATAATCACGGGGCTTAGGGCCAAAGATAGTACCGCCACCCTTGTACAAAGGATTCCGCAGGTTACCCTTACGGCTTCCACCCGTACCCTTCTGACGATGCAGCTTCTTGCTCGACCCCTGAACTTCCAGGCGGGTCTTCACCTTGTGCGTACCCTGACGCTGAGCGGCCAGGTATTGCTTGACAGCCAGGTAGATCACGTGATCATTGGGCTCGATACCAAAGATCTCTTCCGGTAATTCCACCGTCCGGCCTGTCTTCTTTCCTTCTATATTTAAAACGTCTGCTTGCATGATAATTCGATTGATAGAGTAATTACTTCTGAACGAAAACAATGGCTCCGATATGACCGGGTACTGACCCGCTTACCAGGATGTAGTTCTTTTCAGGGAAGATCTTGACGACCTTCAGGCTCTTCACCTTTACCCTGTCACCACCCATCCGGCCGGCCATACGCACGCCTTTCATAACGCGGCTGGCATCCGAAGAGTTACCCAAAGAACCGGGAGCACGCTGACGGTCATGCTGACCATGCGACTGCTCGCCGACGCCATGGAACCCGTGACGCTTTACAACGCCCTGGAAACCCTTGCCTTTCGAAGTACCTACTACCTCGACCTTGTCGCCTTCTGCGAAAATGTCTACCGTAATGGATTCACCTAAAGCCTTTTCTATGGAGTAATTGCGGAATTCTTTTACGAACTGTTTGGGAGAGGTGTTCGACTTGGCGAAGTGATTTTTTTCTGCTGCAGTGGTGTGCTTCTCTTTCTTTTCGCCAAACGCTAACTGGAGGGAAGTGTAACCGTCCGATTCTTTGGTCTTGACCTGCGTAACTACACAGGGACCCGCTTCGATGATCGTGACGGCTGTTTGTTTGCCATCAGGACTGAAGACGCTGGTCATCCCGATTTTTTTACCAATAATGCCTTTCATTGCTTTAAAAGATTTATGCCATCGGGTATGAGACAAAATACAGACTTACTGCATTGGTGTACAGCATCGATCTATATCTTCAATCCCTCGTTTGCAGCCGACCTTTTCTTTTAGTCACCCTTCGCCCGTCTTGCACAGGTCCGGGGTAACAGAAGTACCGGCAGTAAACAAACCCTGAACGGCTTGTTCATATGTATCATCCCGGTTGCCCGGAATATTAACTATTTCGATCCAGCGCTATTTTATTCCAGCCAAAGCCGGAAGTTTATAGATGGATATAAAAAGAACTATCGCGCGATGGGCCAACGCCTATCAGGCCTTGATCTCAACATCTACCCCTGAAGGCAGATCCAGCTTGGACAACGCATCTACCGTCCTCGAAGAAGACGTATAGATATCCAGAAGACGCTTATGCGTATGCAGTTGGAACTGCTCACGAGCCTTCTTATTTACGTGCGGCGAACGAAGTACCGTGAAGATCTTCTTGCGCGTGGGAAGTGGAATAGGACCCGTTACCACTGCACCGGTACTGCGAACGGTTTTGACGATCTTTTCAGCGGATTTATCCACCAAATTGTGATCGTAAGACTGTAATTTGATTCTGATTCGTTGAGACATAAGCCAATTCCCATTTTTTCGAATGGGATGCAAAGGTATGCAATCGTTTCATTAATGCCCAAAGAATCATGACTTTTTTTGGAAAATTTAATCGGAAAAGCGCCTGCCGACCCCACCAGAGCCGCTCCGGCAAGCCAAAGGTCGTTTCCGACCGCGCCAAAGGTCCACTGATGGACACCCGCTTTGACGAACGGGCCCCCACCGGCCCCAATTCCCGCCTTGTCCATTCCTCCCGATTCCCCTCCACCCGGGGCTTTTTAATGAGAACCCATGCCCGGCCCAAAGTAATTTTATCCTCAAACAACATCACCCTTCAATCAAAAAGCCATGAAAAAGCCCTTATTCTTCCTACTTTCCATCCTAACTACCTTCACCCCCTTCGCCCAGCAACCGGCCAAAGACTCCACCTATGCCCACCCCGGCAGTTACAGCTCCGACTCCTTCCGCCTCCGGACTCCCGGCCGCCGTATCTCCTTCTATGCCTTCTGCACCCCCAATTCCGAAGGGAGAGCCGTTTATTTCCGTAAGGACCAGGATGAAGCCATCCACCGGGCCACCTTCCACAACCTAAGTGTCGCCCTCGCCGACAACCCAGCCAGCATGCATCAGCTCAGGATCGCCCACACCAATTCCTACCTGGCCATCGGGTTGTTTGCCGGCGGCATGGGCATGACCGCCCTCGGTTGCATCATTACCTCCGTCCACGACCACACCCTCACCAGGGCCTACAACCAGGCTTCCGCCAAATGGCAGGCGCAGTCTCTAATCAATCCCAGTACCCCTATGCCTACCTCACCCAATTTGACCCTTTCGCCGCTGATTTATATCGGCCTTGCCTCGACTATATCCTGCATCATCCCCATCAACGGCCGCATAAAACATACCCAAAAAGCGATCGACATCTACAACGGCGCCAATTAACGGCCAGCCGCATCCCCACACCCATCCGGCACCGGTCCCCCCAATCCGCCCACCCCCCCGGCAAAGGCGTCATCCGCCCCTATCTCCCGCCGCCGGGACAATGACTCCGCAAATAATCCGTATACAGATGGGAAAGGTGCTCACGGGTGCCATCTCCCTCGTAAATGCTATGGCTTCGATTGGGATAGGCCATGAATTGAAAGATCTTATCGTATTTGATCAGCGCATTCAGGAGCCGCTCCGCGTTCTGATAATGTACGTTGTCGTCTCCCGTCCCATGGATATACAAGAGGTTCCCGCGCAAATTCATCGCATGGGTAATAGGCGAACCGGCGTCAAAGTCCTCCTTGTTCTCCTGCGGAAGACCCATATATCGCTCCTGGTAGAGATTGTCATAGCTCAGCTGGTTACCGACGGCCGCGACAGCTATCCCGGTCTTATAGATCTGCGGGTACTGAAATAGCAGATTAAGTGTACTCGACCCACCCCCGCTCCACCCCCAGACCGCTACCCGGCTGCTGTCCACGAATGGCCATTTCAGGATCTCGCTGGCCGCCATCGCCTGGTCCCGGATATTCAACCGCCCTATTTGCCGGTAGATCGACTTACGCCAAAGACGGCCCTTGGGCGCCGGCGTACCCCTGTTCTCGACGCTGATATAGATATACCCGTCCTTGGCCATATCCCCATTGTAGAGCGGGTTACTACCCGTCCCGTATTCATCAGTGACCGTCTGCTCCGCAGGTTCCCCATAGACATAAAAAACAACAGGATATTTCTTCGACGCATCGAATGGAACAGGCCGGACCATCCAACCATCCATGTCCACCCCGTCTGCAGTCTTAATGGTAAAGAACACCACCGCCCTCGACGGCTCCTCCTCGGAAGCTGTCTTGGCCTTGCTCAACGAGGCATGCGCCGGCAGACTGATCAGTTCCTGCTTCTCGGGCGTACTGGCATTGCTCCAGGTATGCAGCGCATACTGACCGGTAGGCGAGATATCATATTGGTGCACACCCGACTCGCCGACAGGTGTCAGCCTTTCCAGGGCCCCCTTGCCATCCAGCCTGGTCCGGAATAGATACTTCTGCGTGGCATTGGTCGGACTCGCAATAAAGTAAACATAATTGCTCTTCTCGTCGATAAGACTCACCTGGATCACGTCGTAGTTCCCTTTGGTAACCAGGGTCTCTTTCTTTCCATCCCGGCTCACCCGGTAGATATGCCGCCAGCCATCCTTTTCCGTCACCCACAAAAAAGCCGCCCCGTTGCCGATCCAATCCCATCCGGCGATAACCCCATCCTGCCAGAACCCCTTGCACTCGATATAGGCGCTGTCTTTTTCGTCAAAGACGGCCGTAGTGCTGCCCGTGGCGATATCACTCAACAATATTTTGCTCTCATTCTGCTTGCGGTTCAGCTGTTGCAGGATGAGCTGGCTTGAATTATCTGCCCATTCCATCCGCGGCAGATAGGTCTCGCGCGGATCACCTGGGATATCCAGCCATCGATTGCTACCGGATACAACGTCGACCACCCCTATCCGGTAGGGAGAAGGTGGCTCCCCGGCTACCGGGTATTCCACGGGGATCACAAACGGATAGGTCGAGTCCGTGGTATTCAGCATCAGGTAGTCCTTGACCTGGTTGGCATCGATCTGCCAATAGGCGATATGCTTCCCATCGGGGCTCCAGCGAAAACCATCCCGGCATTCCAGCTCTTCCTCATAGGCCCAGTCAAACGTCCCGTTGATCAGTTTCCGGGTATTGTTGGTGGAAGTAAGACATTTATTCTGCCCCGTAGCAAGGTCCTCCACGTAGACATTGTGCTCGCTGGAATATGCCACCTTGCTCGCATCGGGCGAAAATTTTGCAAATTGCAGCGAAGACGAAGGTCTGTCTTTTCCCAGCTTCACCAACACCCGGGTTACCCTGTCCAACACCCAGTAATCGCCGCGGGTGTCATACCGCCAAACCCGCCGCGCATTCGTATAGATCAGCACCTTCTTGCCATCCTGCGAAAAGGTAAAGTCGCGAACGTTGAGCGGTCTGCCCTCTCCCACCGGCCGCAACTGGTCCGAAGCGACCATCTCCGTCTCCTGTCCTTGAATATCCACCTGCACGATACTGCCGGAGCTCACCCTGTAAAACGAATTTCCTTCTTTGGACCACTTTAGCAGGGTGGAACCCGGCTGGGCGGGAAGCGTCTCACAAACGCAAAAAGATATGACTGCCAGAAAAAGAGCCGAGCGGGAGATCAACATGTTCTTTGCTTTGAGTGCCGTAAGGTATAAAAAAAGCGTGGCCCGGCTTCTGCCGGACCACAATAGTTTTCACTAAAATTTCGGATGAACGTCTAGCGCATCGTCTATCGACGCCGCCAATGACCGGCAACCCACCAGTCACCCCTACGCTCATGTGCCCAATGGCCGGAGATCCAGATCCAACCGGGATGAGGAGGCTCGGCCCAATGACCACCGACGGCTACATAGGTGCCGCCACGAGATTCCCACTCCTCGTCGATCCACACGTGTCTCGGACTCGGAGCAACGGGACGAACAACCGGATGCCATACAGGCCTTACCGATACATAGATCTGCGCGGAAGCTGAATTCGAGATAGAACCTGCAGCTACCATCAGGATCGCCAAAAATGCCAGTTTTACAAATTTACTTTTCATATGCTGGTTTTTAAGTTGACTATTGGATTCATACAAGAATTGAAAGTTAAAAGGCCCGCAACGTTTTAACGTAAACTTTTTTACAAAAGTACGTATTAATCAAAAATTAAGGGGCGTCTCGGATGAGACGCCCCTTTCATATATTCTTATTTATCTATGCTTAGGCATTCACCTTCTTTCCCTTCACCTTCGCAATAACCTCTTCGGCGATATTATTCGGCGCCGGAGCATAATGCGAGAATTCCATGGTAGAAGTGGCACGACCCGAGCTCATCGAACGAAGCTCCGTCACATACCCGAACATTTCTCTCAACGGTACCTTGGCCTTGATGACCTGCAGGTTGTTCCTGCTGTCCATACCTTCCAGGATGCCACGACGACGGTTCAGGTCACCCGTTACGTCCCCCATGTACTGGTCAGGCGTCAGCACTTCGACCTTCATGATGGGCTCCAGCAGGATGGGCTTGGCTTTCTTGCCCGCTTCCCGGAAACCGGACTTGGCGCACAACTCAAAGCTCATGCCGTCGGAATCCACGTCGTGATAGCTGCCATCGAAGATCCGCACTTTCATGCTTGTCATCGGATAGCCGGCCAGCACACCCGTACCCATACAGCTTGCAAAGCCTTTCTGGATCGGTTGAATGAACTCCTTGGGGATCGAACCACCAAAGATATCGTTGATGAACTGGAAATCTTCTCCTTCGTTCTCCTTCAGCCATTCTTCGTCGGCAGGCCCGATCTCAAACTGGATATCGGCGAACTTACCACGACCACCCGTCTGCTTCTTCAGCACCTCGCGATGGTTTATAGAAGCGTTAAACGCCTCTTTATAGGCAACCTGGGGTGCACCCTGGTTGACTTCGACCTTAAATTCCCGGCGCATACGGTCGATGATGATCTCAAGATGCAGCTCACCCATCCCGCGGAGGATCGTTTGACCCGTATCTTCATCGGTATTCACACGCAAAGTGGGATCTTCTTCCACCAATTTGGAGATGGCAATACCCATCTTATCCACGTCGGCCTGCGTCTTTGGCTCGACCGCAATGGCGATAACCGGCTCGGGGATGAACATATTCTCCAATGTGATCGGATGATCTTCGTCACAAAGCGTGTCCCCCGTCTTTATTTCCTTAAAGCCTACAGCAGCCCCGATATCCCCCGCCTCGATAAAGTCGATAGGATTCTGCTTGTTGGCAAACATCTTCATGATACGGCTGATCCGCTCCTTCTTGCCGCTCCTGACATTCAGCACATAGGAACCCGCATCCAGGTGACCGCTATAACAGCGGAAGAACGCCAGACGACCCACAAAAGGATCGGTCATGATCTTGAAAGCCAGGGCCGCAAAAGGTTCCTTCGCATTTGCCTTACGATAGATTATTTCGCCGGTATTGGGATCGGTCCCTTGCGTATCCTCGATATCCAACGGTGAAGGCAGATAACGGCATACGGCATCGAGAGCCGTCTGCACGCCTTTATTTTTGAAGGAAGAACCGCACATCATCGGAACAATGCTCAGATCCACCGTAGCCTTACGAATAGCCTCATGCATCTCATCTTCGGTGATGCTGTTGGGATCGACAAAGAACTTCTCCAATAAGGTATCGTCATATTCGGCGACGGCTTCCACCAGCTTGGCTCTCCACTCCAGCGATTCTTCGATCATATCATCCGGCACGGGTATTTCATCAAAGGTCATGCCTTCCGTTTCCATATGCCAGATGACACCCTTCATCTTGATAAGATCTACCACACCCACGAAATCGTCTTCGGCGCCGATGGGCAGTTGCAACGGTACCGCCTTTGCTCCCAGCATTTCTTTCACCTGGTTGACGACCATCAGGAAGTCCGCACCCGAACGGTCCATCTTGTTGACGAAACCGATCCTGGGAACCTTGTAGCGATTGGCCTGGCGCCAAACCGTTTCGCTCTGAGGCTCAACGCCATCCACAGCGGAAAACAATGCAATAAGGCCGTCCAATACCCGCATGGAACGCTCCACTTCAACAGTGAAATCCACGTGGCCCGGAGTATCGATAATATTGAAATAATATTTCTTCGTATTGGCGTCCACCGTCCCTTTATTGGTAGGGAAGTTCCATTGGCAGCTGACGGCAGCCGAGGTGATCGTGATACCCCTCTCTTTCTCCTGCTCCATCCAGTCGGTGGTAGCCGCGCCATCATGCACTTCCCCGATTTTGTGAATCATCCCCGTATAGCGCAAGATCCGCTCCGTGGTGGTGGTTTTACCGGCGTCGATATGAGCCGCAATCCCGAAGTTTCTTTGAAATTTTAAGTCTGCCATTGTTGTTTATTGAAAAGTTGCGCAAAGGTACTGAAAAAATCCCGATGCGAAGTGTACCGGGAAATGCGCCGCAAAAAAAATAGCGCATTTCCCGGTACCCGCGAACATCTGACCTTCGGTCCGCCGGCCTACCGCCGGCACCGAGGTGAAAACAAAAACCCTGCATCATTTGCAGGGTTTTCATATATAAAAATAAACTATACTATACTTTGAAGTGGGCGAATGCTTTATTCGCTTCCGCCATCCTATGCGTATCTTCTTTTTTCTTGAACGCACCACCTTCACCCTTGGCCGCCGCAACGATCTCATTGGCCAGCTTTTCAGCCATGCTCCGACCGTTCCTTTCGCGGCTGTACCGGATCAGCCATTTCATGCTTAGTGAGATCTTCCTGTCGGGACGAACCTCAGAAGGGATCTGGAAAGTCGCACCACCGATACGACGGCTGCGGACCTCTACGGCCGGAGTGATATTGGACAGCGCACGCTTCCAGATATCATAGCCATCTTCATTGGTCGTCTTAGCCACTTTCTCCATGGCATCATAAAAGATCGTGTACGCCGTATTCTTCTTACCCTGCCACATCAGGTTGTTCACAAAACGGGTCACCAGGATGTCATTGTACTTTGCATCAGGGGCCAGCGGTAATTTTTTGGCTTGCGTCTTCCTCATTTTTTCGCGGAATTACTTTTTATCAATTTATTTCTTGCCTGCAGGTTTAGCAGCGGCACCCTTGGCGCCGGCCTTTTCCTTTTTGGTACCATACTTGCTCCGGCTCTTCTTACGATCCTTCACACCAGCCGTATCCAGGCTGCCGCGAACGATATGGTAACGAACACCCGGAAGATCCTTCACACGACCACCGCGGATCAACACGATGGAGTGCTCCTGGAGATTGTGCCCCTCCCCCGGAATGTACGCAATCACCTCGACCTTATTGGTCAACCGCACCTTCGCCACTTTACGCAACGCGGAGTTCGGTTTCTTAGGAGTGGTCGTGTATACACGGGTACAAACGCCACGGCGCTGGGGACAAGCGTCCAGAGCCCTGGATTTGCTCTTTGCACGGATGATCTCTCTTCCTTTTCTAACTAATTGTTGTATGGTAGGCATTCTTAACCTATTTTATTTTGGGATTGCAAAAGTACTGTCCCGCCGCTTATTATCCAAATATTTCTCGTTCTCTACTCCTAAATCCGCCCTCCGGCCCCAAAAGCCCCGGCGTCCGCACCCCAAAACCCCAAATTAAACAGCGAACATCCACCCATGCGTATCCGCCCTGCGCCCCTCCCGGATATCCGTCAATACCCGCTTTACCGCAGGGGCCGCCTTCCAGGTATCCGTATCAAATTTCATCGTATAATCCTCATACTGAAGCTCTTTGATCATGGAAATCGTAGCTGCCGTCCCCGTCCCGAACACCTCTTTCAACTCCCCCGCCTGGTAGGCCCTCACAACATCGTCAATGCAGATCGGCGCTTCTTCCACCGTATACCCCTCCTGCCGCAGCACCTCCATGGCACTATCCCGGGTCACCCCCTCCAAAATGGTCCCCGCTTCCAGGTCCGGGGTCACCACCTTGTTCCCGATCACAAAGAACACATTCATCGTCCCTATCTCCTGCACATATTTGTGCTCAAAAGCATCCGTCCAAAGCACCTGATCAAAACCCTTCTGCTTCGCAACGGCCGTGGCCAGCATGCTCCCCCCATAATTTCCGGCGGCCTTGGCATAGCCGACACCTCCGCGCGCAGCCCGGGTGTATTTCTCCTCCACATAAATGCGCATGGGCGCGGAATAATAAGGGCCTGTAGGGCTCAGCAGGATCATGAACTTATACGTGTCGGAAGCCTTTACCCCGATCACCTCGTCCGTAGCGAACATGAACGGCCGGATATACAAAGAATAATCGCTTTTCATGGGTATCCAGTCCCGGTCCAGGTCGACAAGCCGGCGCATCCCCTCGATAAAGATCTCCTCCGGCACCGCAGGCATCTGCATCCTCTCCGCAGAAATATTGAACCTGCGGAAATTATCGTAAGGACGAAAGATAAAAGGCCGCCCCTCCCTGTCCTTGTAGGCCTTTATCCCTTCAAAGATGGATTGCCCGTAATGGATCGCAGCCAGCGCAGGAGAAATGGTCAGTGGCTGATAAGGCCGGATCTTAACGCCCTTCCATTCGCCGTCCGCATAATCAACTTCCAGCATGTGATCGGTAAAATATTTACCAAAAGGAAGGTTGTTAAAATCGATCTCGTTAATTTTACGCTGCGCCGCTTTCGTAACTTGGATATCCAGTGTTGCAATCATATGCGGGTAAATTTTGTTGACACAAAATAACAAACAATCTTTGTGTCGGCAAAATCAAAAACTAACATTTGTTAGTCACCATGAGTATCAACGACGTTCAACTAACATCCCTGGCCATCGGAGAATGGTACAAAGACGCCTTACTGACGTCCCCCGACGCCGCGCCGGCTACCGAAACCCCGGTGCAAGCCCCCCTACCCGCATCCCGCCCTATCGCACCATCTGCCCCGACACCGCAAATCGCGACAACTGCTGCGCCCACAACACCCGCCGCGACGTCACCAACCGAACCCGCCTCCTACAAATTCCTCGGCAACAACCGCAAACAAATCGCCATCATAGTACATTCACCCGGCACCGCCTTCCTCCCCGACAACCAACTCTCCTTTCTCACGAAAATGCTGGAAGCCTGCCGCATGAATATTGGAGACATAGCCATCGTCAACTCCGCCACTACACCCATCCTCATCGCCCAATTACGCCAACAGCTGAACCCCAACACCGTCCTGCTCTTTGGACTCGAACCCGTCACGATAAAACTCCCGATCAATTTCCCCCTCTTTAGGCTGCAGCCCTACGATGCCTGTACCTACCTCTCCGCCCCCGCACTCAGCCTGCTGGTGGAAAATTCGGAAGAGAGCAAACTACTGAAAAGCAAACTCTGGATCTGCCTCAAAACACTATTCAACGTATGACCGCCCCAACCCGCATCGTCTTCGCCACCAACAACGACCACAAAGTAAAAGAGATAAAGGTTGCCGTCGGAGCTTCGCTCGAAGTGGTCAGCCTGCGCGAAGCCGGCATCGATATCGATATCCCCGAACCCTGGGATACGCTCGAAGCGAACGCGAAGGAAAAATCCTCCACCATCCACCGGCTTACCGGCGAAAACTGTTTCAGCGAAGACACCGGCCTGGAAGTATACGCACTCAACGGCGAACCCGGCGTGCACAGCGCCCGCTATGCGGGGGAGCAACAATCGTTCGCGGCCAATATCCAAAAACTGCTGGACCGCCTCGGCGCCGCCGACGACCGGAGAGCCCGCTTTCGCACCGTCATCTCCCTGATCTGGCAAGGAAGGGAGTACCTGTTCGATGGCATCTGCGAAGGCCATATGCTAACGAACCCGGTAGGCAAAGACGGTTTCGGCTATGACCCTATCTTCGTCCCCGAAGGAGATACACGCAGCTTCGCACAGATGTCGCCGCAAGAAAAGAACCACTATAGTCATCGCCGCAAAGCCGCCGACCAGTTGGTGGCCTTTCTGCGCAAAGCGACCACCCTCGCCCCGATAGGAAACCCATAAAACAATTGCAAATGCCCAGGACAAAACTCGTCGTACCCGAACATTTCTCCTTTACAACGGAAATACCCGTACGCATAACCGACATCAACTACGGCGGCCACGTAGGCAATGACTCCATCCTTTCCATCCTGCACGAGTCCAGGGAGCAATTCCTTCGCAGCCACGACTACAAGGAAATGGACCTCGCCGGCGTCGGACTCATCATGTCCGATGTCACTATCGAATTCAAGAACGAATTGTTCTACGGGGATACCCTGAGGGCATCCGTCACCGCCTGCGAATTCTACCGCGTCGGCTTTGATCTGTTTTATAAATTGGAAAAGAAGGTGGGCGACAAAAATGTGCGGGAGATGCACGACCCGAAAAATAGTGCATCTCCCGCAAACCCGCTTATGTCTGTCCTGCCGGACGAGCCGCCTTCGGCGGCTAAATGGATCACCGTAAGTACCGCCCGCACCGGTATGGTCTGTTATGACTACACGCTGAAAAAATTAGCCGCAGTCCCCAAGGA
>Ga0302325_10007893_pt1 | contig 23492 bp, 21 predicted proteins | sample Palsa_T0_2_FD_201948 | JGI IMG/M metagenome (GOLD analysis project Ga0302325, IMG submission 201948) | Peat permafrost microbial communities from Stordalen Mire near Abisko, Sweden - Palsa_T0_2 | ecosystem: Environmental > Terrestrial > Soil > Palsa > Peat permafrost | place: Sweden: Abisko... | reverse complement strand
CCTTAAAGCAACCTCCAACTTATCCGTCTCAAGCTCGTCACTATGTGCCCCCTTCGTACCCGCTATAATAACGCTCTGCTTGTGAAATATAGCATCAATCTCCTTGATCTCCTCCACATAGTCTCAGGACAAAGAAGTCAATGGACGTCTTCTGGCTTTGCTAACCAGCGGTCAGGAAAGGTGCTCGATTCCTCGCAAGATATTCTCAAATACCTGGAACTCAACAACATCGCTCCAGAAGTTTAGGAGCTTGGAAAAAGATACTGGGCTTGTAGGAACTCAGTATAACGCTATCGTAAGCTTGCACGTAGAGGCTCAATCCAGAACTGAATAGCTTGGAATAAAATCTATCGTCTTTGAGGGACATATCCTCATACGAACTCCCACCGGCATGATCTTCAAGAAAACTCGACCGTCATTTCTCTTGGTGGGCGCATCTTCATTCTGTTCCTTTCGCTGAAGCGCCCTTTTTCCGTATGAATATCGACTTCCAACCTTGAGTTCCTTCTCTGATCTGGTTCCAGCTGGCGCTCTTTTCCTCTTTAGTTGCCGGACACTTTGCAGCGCGAATCTCCATTCCTCCCTCCGCTTGTCAGATGGTTGTAAGCCTTCAGTGATCTCTGTGCTTTCGGCGATCATGTTTAACATGGATGGGAAAGAAGACCTTGCACTTTCGACATGGATGTGTATGCTAGAGAGCTCAAGCACTGAACACTCAAATTCCTCCCAGAAGTTCCGAACCCATCAGTAACTGACGTCAAAGCTCACAACTTGCAAAGTAAAGCCGTGTAGCTCCCCATCACAGTGCTTAATCAAGATGCCAAAGACACTTCGTAGGATGGGTGATCAAAGCGCGAATGCCTACAAATGGTCGCCAGCGATCCTGGATCAACATCGCCCACGAAAGAAGGGGAAATGGTCACGACGCTTCGGCCAATCTTTCATCTACCAAGACTTGAACCTCTCAGAAAGGATAGTGCTCGTAAAGCCATATGGGATTTTGGGGGATGTGCTCATTTGTGCCATCTGCAACTACATTGGTACCATCAACGATATGATTGCTGTTGTAAATAAGAAGAAAAGGAAAGGATTCGTATAACTGAATGAAAAGCATGCTTTTCGTACTGGATTACCGTACCACAACGCGAAAAGGGGTGAACGAACGAAGTTTGAAAAGTTGCTGGGGATTTGGTGTTGACAGATTGAGACCGTCACGTGCGACCCCGCTCTTCCTCTGCCAGCATTCTTCCTTCATTCTCCTTCTCTCCACGAAGCTTTCAATCAACGTAATACATTTTAACAAACAAGATGACACGAAACCAAACTAAGGAGCAGAAACCATCACAAAACGCAGCATCTGTGAAAAGCCATGAACCCCTTCTTGTCCGGGTGATCACCCACAACATTCGTTACGCGACTCAGTCTCCCTTCAAAGGCGAAGAGCTGTGGCCAGTTCGGTGTCCTCTGCTCTGCTCGGCGCTGGTTTTCAATGCGAACACCCCAGAAACGTTCATCTGCTTGCAAGAAGTTTTGGACTCGCAGCTCCAGGACGTCCATCATGCGCTCAACAAATCCACATTAGCTCCAAACCAGGACTCTTGGTCCTATATTGGGGTTGGCCGCGACGATGGAAAGAAAGCTGGAGAGTATTCTCCAATATTCTTTCGCAAAGACATTTGGAATTTGAAGCACTGGGAGACGCGATGGCTGAGCGAAACACCTACCGTCCCGTCGAAAGGCTTCGATGCTTCAAGCACCAGGATAGTGACAATTGGTCACTTTGTTCATGTCAAGACTGGCCACAGGGTTCTCGTCCTGAGCACTCATTTGGATGACCAAGGACGTCAATCGCGACGCGAAAGTGCAAAGATCATCTTGGAAGCAATTCAGTCGCCAGCAAGTCAAGACCACTTCTCGACTGTTCTTCTCGGTGGAGACTTCAATAGCCCTCCAGATGATGAAGCATATCAGATTATGACATCAGAAGATTCAATCATGGAAGACGTCGGCTCTAAAATTTCGAAAAAAAATCACTACGGAAATTGGGACACCTTTACCTCTTTTGGCTATGTGGATAACAAACCAAGCAGAATTGATTTCATCTTCTGCAGAAAAAGAGATCGGGTCATTTATCAGACGTATGCAGTTTTGGCAAACCGGTTTGACGATGGAATTTACCACTCAGACCATCGAGCTTGTGTTGCAGATGTTGTATTACCCGCTGAACGGATGAGTAGGATTGGGAACTTAACAACACCTCACTGAAGTTAAATTCGGCTCTCTCAAGTTTTCGGGAGATATTTTGACGGAATTTACTTGCTATGGACTCGATTCAAACCATGTATGAGTCACGAGCAAGAACTGACTCTTTCAAACGTGAAGAATACAAAACCATCTGCGCCGGATCTACGGGGTTGGCGGATGTACAATGAAGAAATAATAAAGAAATTTGATAAAGTCCGCACGTTGGTGGGGAGCCCTCAGTGGAACGTGAAAGTGAAGAATTAAAGTCTATCAATTCTTGGTGTGTCTGTAATTTGGACTAGTCGGAGACGCTGACTCCCGACCACAACTATACCCCCAGACTTATCACTTTCTTTGCGACCCGTTCTTTTCACGATATCAATCTTCGAATGTATCTTCCCAGCCCCCGATATTGACCAAGATGGCTGAGGGTCTGTCGAGTGCTCAGAGGTTGAGGAATGCACGGGCTTGTGAATCATGTAGAGTCAGTAAAAGCCGTTGTGTATACAAGAGTGATGTTGGCATCTGTCAGAGATGCGAACAGAATGGCAATCAGTGTATTGTCAGGTCTAAAGCCCGGCCTATGAGGACTCGTGTTGTGTAAGTTCTCCTTAATGATCAGCCCAACTGACTAAGATACAACCCCCAGCCGGCCCATGAGTTCATCTCATAAGGAAGACTCGGACTTTTCCATTGAGCTTCCATCTGTGTCATCTCCAGACATCAGGCAAGATGTTGAAGACTTGCATGACCACCATATGGAAGTATTTGGGGATGGAGATGGTGCGTACGATGAGCAATCTCACAATTCGCGTCGTCCCCAACAACCCCCCGCCAGAATCGAGCGCCGCAAGGTCACTTTGGATGAAGCAGAGAGTCTTCTCTCATCTTTCCGTCAACAAGCATCTTATTTTCCATTCGTTCAGATTCCGGCAGACTCCACTGTTCCATCACTTTCACGGACGTCTCCATTTTTGCTCTTGGCTATTCTCACGACCGCTTCGATGAGAGACCCTCCTTTGTACCATCAAATGGATCATGAGTTCAAGAGAATTTTGAGTACCAAAGTAATTGTAGAAGGTCGCAAGAGCCTTGACTTCATCCAAGGGATATTAGTCTACGTTGCGTGGTGTGTATTTTGATCTACGGCATCGAGCGCGGTGGAGCTAACTTGATACAAGGTATCCCCTCCATGCGAATCCCAAAAACAATCAGGCTTTTGTTTACATCAACCTCGCGATCACTATTGCCAGTGATCTAGGTTTGGACCGAGAAATTCCCAACCTGAATAGCTTCAGCAATATTGGTACTGAGGGGCTTATCGAAGGGATATCCTTCACAGATACTGCCAAGAGAGCGTATCTTGGATGCTATTACCTATCAACCGCGTCAGTATTCTGGTCCTGGCGAAATTCATAACCGCCTTCGGCTGACTTGGTTTTCTGTAGGCTCTCATTAGGATTCCAAAAGCACCCTGAGCTCCGCTATTGCAACTTGATGGATAGTTATGGCCAAAGTTTGGTGGTGCATGAGAGCTCAGCAGAGATATCCTCACTCATCAAACTACAGCGTCTTTCTAAGAAGATTGCGGAAGTTCACTCATCTGAAGAGCCCCAGGGAGACCCTCAGATGGAAGCTCTCAATTCTGAGGTCAACATTCAGATGTTTCAGTACGAACTCCAGGAGTGGCGAAACTCGACTCCACTGCTTATTCGAAATCTGCGTACGTATTTGAAATTTCTACGGACTTTGGTCATTCATTTATTGTTCTTCGAGTTCCATGGCCACTTCTCATCGGAGACATTCGTTTCTCGTCGTGCCCTTAAAAGTGACAGCATGTAAAACTGACTTCTGCTGCAGCTTTTATTGGAATTGCGGAACGCTATCTGGGTTGTGCCATCTACAGCTACCAGCTTGGATTTCTACGTCGTCCTTACCGAGATCACCTACGCTCAACTGCGAGTAGCGGACCAGCGAATCAAATACATCTCGAGAAGTGCCTTGAAGCCTCGAAAAAGTTCTTTGAGTACCTGCTCTCGCTCCCAGAGACTATTTATCTCAACTTCACTGCCATTCAATGGAGCAGTGTGGTTCATGGAATCCTAGTTCTCTCACGACTCACATTCCTGATGGCCGCGAACATGGGATGGGACTCTGATACGACGCGATCGAACGTCCCCTTAGTCATGTATCTCGACGCGCTCTGCTATCGGTTTCAACACCTCTCATTGACTCCATCAGATACTGTCGAAATACCTCAGAACCCAGATGTGCTTTACGTATTCAGGATGATACTCAGGAGCTGCAAGAAATCTTACGAGCGACGTGTCTCCAAGATCGAACCGGGCTTCGTGGTCGTCGACCATGCGAATGTAATCGGTGTGGCTCGAGGACATTGCCCAATTCTTGACCCAACACTTAATCCGTTATTTGATATCTCAGACTCAACATATGAAGGTTCATATGAGCTGAGTGACAGCACAACTCCGGGTTCCTCATCAACAGCAGGTTATGTACCTCAGTATCACGATGTCTGGGCAGTCATGAGTGGTAGCTGGGCAGAGGAGTTTTGAGGTCGTGGACTCCGTGGGATCTCCCGTGCTGATATCTCACGTCAGCATCTTGTAGTCCCCCCTCCGTGACTTTGTAGTTTGCCACATTCTTGGCAGCCAATCAGATCATCGATACGTACTTTTTCCGGCTTTCTAATTTGCCCAGAAATGCCAAAACAATTTACACGCACTAACAAAGTCACCCGGGGAGGATTGAATCGGGTATCAGATGCGCATTGAATGGGAGCATAAGATAGGCGAAGTTGCTGACCTTCACGAGTTATAAAACTGACTGAGATCCTGCAAAGGCTTCAGGATGAGGACTTTCTTCATTCTCAGCAAACGCCATTCTCGATCATCATCACGTGGCCCAATCTTCAACCTCACGTGACTTTCCCAAGCACTTGCCCAAATCACCAGCCACATCTCATCGCAGAACCATCAATCATGTACGAAGCCATTCTTAGTAAAATTGATGCATTGACGGCTTCTTTGGGCCTCAGCCCCGAAGGGCAACGGGTGCGATCGGGAGAAAATCCTTGGGGCTACACGGGCGGAATTGTCGAGGAGACTTCACACAAGGAAGGGAAAGAGGAGGAGCGGCACAAGAAAGCTGCAGAGAGTGACGGCGAATCGGTTGAAAGTATCTTGACGATGGTGGAGAAAACAGAACTTGGTCGTTGATGGCTGGTTGGCCTTCCCTCATTGACTCAACCAGACCTGACAGATTGTTCAGGCTATCGACTTCGGTGATGGGAAGTCCGGGCACGAACTTCGCTATCGAGTCTGTGTGGCGTTGAAGATAATCTGGGCGGAGGGGAGGGCTGCCATTCAGTTGGCGTGCGAGGATGACTCCTGGAGGCGAAAGAGCGGTGTAGGCGGCTGATGGTGTAGGGCTCAATACTGTCATTCATCATCCACAGATCTCATCAGAAAGATCTACCACGGCAGATTGGTATCGCAGATAATTTTGTTGCAACCCCAATTATCGTGCAATTGAATCTCTTTTGCAACATTTGGCTTACCTGTGCGAACATTCCTAAGTCTAACATCTTCCAGCAATCCGGACTCTTTGGTTTCAGCCCTGTAAAAACCACTAATGCGGAGAAGAAAGCTTAATAGGCGAAGCAGTGGATTGGAGACTCCACAGGGGTGTTCTGTCTCGTTAAAGTCATCATCAATGGCCTCAAGCAGCCCAAATGCGGAAGAACCGTCGAGAAGGCTCGGAGAGCTGCGGATGTGACGCATCAGCACATCACACGAGCTCTTCCAACCTAATGGTGGGCTTGACTATTAATTTACGAAGATGTTGTTGCTCTGGCTTCTGTGCTCCACCGAAGACAGCTGCAGGGAAGAGCTCTCGGGAGGCTTACCACACATTTTATTTATGCATTGAACGCATTAAGACGCAAGCTGTGGTCATCACCTCACTGGCTAGATGGATGCACATCGTTCGGTTGAAGTTCGCGATGGAAAAGTACCAACACCACCACAATCTGACCTTAGAGATGGACGCCCAGATGAGTCTTCTCTGAACTGATGGCTCTAATGGCTCGCAACCCTCGACGACCAAGGTTTCGAGATCCGCTGCGAGTGGTTTGGTCGGCAATGACTTGCATCAAGGCGGTCGTCAGTGGCCCATATCCGTGGCCGCTCGACCACCAATGGACCAGATGGAACTCGAAGATTCTGAAGTACCAGTCTCGGAGTTATACCATTCGTCTGAAACACGGGAATATGAGTTCGCAGAAGAGCTTGTTGCTATATCTGACCTGAAGGAGGGTATAACCTATCGCTGAATGGCACTCGGTTGCGTAAGCAGAAGCTACAAGAGATGCAACGACGAATGGAAGAAGATTGGCGTTCCATGGCAAATCCTTCGATGATCACCGATTGGAGAGGATGATGCTGCGCATTCCTCATCTTTCATGCATTAATTCTGGCTCAGAAGCGTATCGTATGGCGTTGATGATGACTGGGCGTCCAAGCTATGGATTTGTTCTCCCACCCGCTCACACACGCCATTGATACTGTCCTCTGCTTCCCCGCTTTAAGCAGTAGGGAGGGCCATTTGTCTGCTTGCACGAAATGCGAGGATACCTACCGTACGCCTTCCTTCGGGCGTGGACAAGGTGCGTTCGTCGCCCGTCGCCTGAGAGCTTGCGGTGTTGGCTCTGCATCCACGGCATTCCAATCCCGCTAAGTGGCCAACGTGAGGCTTCATGGAGGGGGGAGTAATGGTCGTCAGTGTGACTACGTTGCCTGCCTGCCAGTCCCTCGGGCGCGGCTTAGTCTCCAGTAGTTCTATTCCTTCATCAACCTTCACCTGCCACATCTTCCCTACTCTGGCCCGAAACCTTCAACCTCCTCATCTCCTTGATCCTTCGCAGGCAGGCTCCAAGGAGTCATAAAAATGAGACTTCGCACCTTACATACCCAGCTCCACTCTCCTCCTAAGGGCGTTGGTACCCAATTCTAGTACGACGATTAGGCTGAAGGACAACACAGCAAAGCGACGGGCGTACCCGTGGGCACGTAGCTTTTGCCTCCCATTTTTCTCGCTTGGACGAACATTACCGAGCCTGTGCAAGGGATTCTCGTCTCTCGGCGGCACTGGCTATACACAGGAGAACAAACCCTTCGACCGCACACATTTTTCGCAGAATATTTCGGACGTTGTTGATCGTTGACGTTGGATTGCCCTTTCAAAGTTACGGTCGCCAAGTTGACAGCGTCTTATCGATACAACAGCGCCCCGCTAACACAGGGAGCTCAGACCCCATCTTTTTTTTAAATTTACCTCCGTATCGCGGACCCATCCATCCCACCAAGACACCAAAATCGTCAGGCACTCACTCTCCATCAACCCCGCCGTCGCGGACTGGCATCGCGCACCGCTGTCGACGCAAACAGGCCGTCGTCGCACAGCGAGCAATCATGAGTTCCCACAGGGGGAGGCCGGCGTACGTCGAGGACTACGATGAGACAACGGGAAAAGTCGACCGGGAAAACAGACAGGTTGCAAGCACCAAGAAATCGAAAGGGCATCGCGAGTCTCGTAAGCCGAGGATTTCATTCAGCGATGCGCAATATCCAGGAGAGGGCAGTTCCAGGGATGCGCCCGCTGTCGAGGAGGAGAGATTAGTGAGGGTTGAACGTCGCAAGTCAACCAGCAGCGCAAGTTCCAAGTCACCTCGCAAGAACAGACCACCCTCGGCTCACGAAAATAAATCCTTCCACAAGTCCTCAATCCCGACGTCAAAGAGAGAGACATACGACCCGTCAAGTTACGGGATTGCAACACCCACAGCTCAGCAACCATTCCTGTCGCAGCCAGTGCCAATGCGACCTCGAGCTGTCACTCAGCAAACATATCCCCCTCCAGCCCGGCCTGTTAGTTTTCACGCAGGCATGAACGGTGCTGCGTACAGTCGCCCTCCAATATCGGCGTCTGCATTCTACCAGCCGCCTCAAATAATTCCGCCGCCATCTTATCCGCCTACACAAACTTACATGCAACACGTTCAATACACAACTGCACCACAGAACGAGTACTATCAGCCACAACCACAACAACAACTTCAACAATCGAGCTCACGGCCCCTATCGCAAAGATTTGATTCCAGATACGAACCTTTCGCCCGTGCACCATCAGCATTGGACCCGATCGCCCGCTCGCCATCAGCCTTTGAACCTATTGCTCGATCGGGATCAGCATTCGGGGCCCGGTCTGCTTATGAAGACACCGGATCATACTTTGATGATTCTTATACCTCGGCTGCGGAGGAGGCCACGATCAGACGAGAGAGGAGAGATAGCATACGTGTACCATCTCATGGGATGACCAGGGCCCAGGCAGCGGACTACGCAGCAATGCCACCGCCAGCTATTCGCCCCAGCATTCTTCGCCGGTCCACCGAATATCCCCGCGCGCCTACTGAGTACACCCTAGAGCCGGAGCCATATCGTGATGGTCGAACAATATATCGCCGTGAGGAATCTCGTCCTCGAAGGTCGAGCTCGACCCGCCACTCGGTATCGTATGAGGCTAGCAGAGGTAGCGAGAGCGTCAGGGTGGAAGCCGCGAACAGTGGTCGCCGGAGACAGAGTTGGTATGAGCCTCCAGAACAAGCTTCAGCATCGGCGTATGAAGACAAACTTCACAAAGCTGCCACATATCAAGAGGACGTTGGGGGACCCACTGTGCCCCTCACAGCAGAGACCTTGAAAAGACAACAACGACGACATGGTGGTAGCAGCCGGAGCACCAAGAGCAGTCAGAGTCGGGATGAAAGCGACTACAAGAAGTCGGCGGCGACGTCTCGGACGACACGAAGCATGAGCAACGACAACGACGAGAATGTGACTATCAAAGTCACAGGACAGGCGCGCGTGATGGTTGGCGGCGCTCAGATCCATTGCGATGAAGGTGGAGAGATTGAGATTAAGAGGCAGCAGAAGAATCTTCAAAATGGCAGCGAGCCATCAAATTCGGAGTACGGCGGAGGAAGACGACTTGAAGATCGTCGGAGCCGAGTTGAGCGGCCCTCAATTAAGCATGCCAGCCGAAGCTCCCAGTCTGGACACTCGTACACTCGTTCGACACCTCAGTATCCAGGGGAGAACTTCATTTGATACCATTTCCTTTGCAAGCGACATTTATATCTTTATTTTTGGATTTAGCGCATGATCTTCGGGCAGGGTCATTCTTCGTTGACTTCATTTCTCCTTTCTTTGTGCAACATAGCTGGGCGGCCGTCGCTTTCTCCCTTTTTCCAAATTTCAGAGAAGAGGAAAAGTTTTATACCCCCATCAAAAGCACTGGAAAGCCTTGCTTATACCTTGGATATTCTACGGATTGTTGTTTTGATATGATTGTATGACTGTATGATTTGATGATGGATATCTTTATTTTTGCGATATTCTTTAGGGAACAAATTGGATCCTGGGTTCATTGGGTAAAGAGACATGATATGCTAGCAATGGCAACCATGTATTTTTATCTGGCTACTTCTGTGCGTTTATTTTATACTCGCATGGAATCGGAGTTGGATTGAATAGATCTGCGCGGAGCATGTTTCGTGCGGGTGTATGCTATGGACTCGGATTTTGTTTGAAGATTTACACCAAGATTGATGATGAGCAATCAGGATGAATGCATAGCGATAACGATAGTCATACGATCTATGAGATCTAAAGAGATAGTTCATAATGAAACTTGAAAACATTTATCATCCAATGATTAATCTGAAAATTTTGACTGATTAAAAAAGGGCGTTGGTCTGGTCACGTGATCCATGGAAAGCCCCCTGTTGGTTCGCGGTTGCCATGGCAGAACTCCTTTCGCGAGTAAATAACGCTAACTCGCCACTTCCAGCCTCCCCATTTCAAGGACAGCAGAGGCAACCACAACGTGCTCGTCATTTTATGCCGCCTTTCTCTCCTCTTCGCTATCACCAAGAAAATCATCGCAACTGTACGAATCATTGAAGTCACGACCATACTACGAATTGTCGCTGCGGGCATCTCCTAGGGCTGAAGACAACATTCCAGAAGTGACGTGCAAAACGTCATTATCCGCATTCCTCGGCCATCATGGCACCCGTCGAATCCTACCTTTCCTCCTTCCTCAAACGCACACCCTCTACCGTCTCCGACCTTTCCCCCAAAGCCGTCCTCCTCGCAGCACGCACGAAGAACCTCGTTGCACGATCAGTCGATCCCGGCGCGGGAGTCACGCCGCCAACCTCCATCCCTAATAAAGCAGTCTTCGGACTCTTTGGCCTCATCGGTGTCGGATTTGTTCTGACAGGAATATGGTTCTTCTTCTGGGCCAAGAACGGCGGCTTCTATTTCCGCGACAACGATTGGGACGATTATAAATCTACGGTGATGAGGAGGAAAGGTCCGAATGGTACGACGCTGAGTGGTGCCACGGCAAGCACGGATCTTGGTGGTGGTAGTGTAGTGCATGGACAGAAGAACTCAAAGTGGGGACGAGGCAAGAAGGATAAGAAGCGGTATAAGGATTTTGATGATGAGGAGAGTAGAGCTATGGAGTCTTCGCTCGGGGGAAGCACGTTGGGAAGTGAGATGAGCGAATTGAAGAAGCCGAAGAAGGGGACGAAAGAGAAGAAGGGAAAGAAGGAGAAGAAGAGGGATAAGCATGAGGGTAGCGATTTGATGAGTGAGATTGATTTGCATGAGGAGGAGCTCGATCCCGCTGTTGTGGATGCGGTGAGAGCTTATCGACATGAAAAACCGGCCAGGGTTGGTGGTCTTAACAAGCAGCCTGATGGCAGTACTTTCTATGGATCGACGCAAGATGGATCATCGGCTGCTTCTGAATTACTTTCCAACCGCGAACGAACACCTACCTCGACTCCAACTAAGGTCAGAAAGGAACGCAAGGACAATTATACTGGCGGCAGTGGTGGAATCCGTAAAGTGGTCAGCACAAGTGAAGGTGGCAATAGCAACTTCTGGGCAAAGAGCGCAGGCAGCGACAGACAAATTGAAGAGGATCACGTCAAAGCCGAGGCTCGAAAGCTCCAGGAAAAGGGACGAGCCGCACAGCGCCGAGACTTCAGTTTCCAAGCTGGTGACGACAGTACCGTCGTTAGCGAGGAGCGAGGCGTACGCCGTGAAGACCGTGAACGTAGGCGTGCGAGTAGAAGCCCAACGAAGAAGGTTCCCGGAAGCTATTATGAGGAGAGTTTGCTTGGTTCGGATATCAGTGGTGACATTGGTACGAAGAGCTACCACCACCCGATTCCTGGATTGAGCAGCACTGCCGGGAGCAGTGATTATGCCGAGGAGAGACGAAAGAAGAGAAATGGTGCTGGTTATAGACGAGGGAGGACTGAGGAGGATTAGATGGGTAACAAGGTTGAGAGTTTGCATGAGCATTGATAGGATGAGATATGATATTGAATTCGGCATTGCTGGCGATTGTCTAGAGTTAGGTTGGAACTTGTATGTGTAGAAGCGAAATAATATTATGAATGGAAAGACCCTTCAGTCCAAATCTTCTATTTTGAAAATCTAAATTACAATTTCTCCATCGATTTTCACATCGATTTTAAACTAGACAAGGAACCACTCAATCTGGATAGAGCCTTCAAGCATCCTCTTCCCGTCAGAGCAAGGCTCTATCCAGATTGAGTGGTTCCTTGTCTAGTTGGTTCGCTCGGGTTGATCCGTGTCTTTTTCGACTCTGCCAGTTAGTAGAGACCTACGATGATGCAGCACCGGTAGGTTTGACTGCACAGAAGCCCAGAGGAGAAAAACATGGGAAGTGCAATTTGGGCAGCACCAGATTGCACTTCCCATGTTTTTCTCCTCTGGGTCCCAGACACGAAATTGGCCAAATTCAGTTGTATCCATCCCATATTTCAAGGTGGCTGATGATGGCCAATCATCTTTCGCACTTCTCTTCCCTCTTTCTACGCTGACTAGCTTCCGTATTACATCGAGCCGAACAAGCGACCACTCAGAAGCGTGAGTCCCTTCTCGGTCTGTGAGCGCAAGGCCCTTGCAAAGAGCGGTAGTTTGCGCTCTCAGTATATCGGATAGTGATAGTATATCAGACAGTGCTTTAGCTGTCCTTCGCGCACTTCCACCAACCCAGCTAACAAAACTCGCATCATTGCTGCCAGAGCTCTGCATACTCATGTGGCTCTTTTTGCTTCTCTTCGTTCCTCTCTGGACTTTGTTCGAAGTGTGAGACTGGATGTGCAGGTCCTGTGAGAGGAACCTTGAGTTCGTTGGTGCTTGTTCCGTGGTGTCATAGCATAAGTCACGCTCGCCTAGGAAACGGAGCATTGGGAAGGACAGATTGGAGTTGAAAGATGCGGTGCGGCGGTATTGAGCTTCATTTAGTCCGATCGAGGGACCTAAGGGAAGGTAGCCTCCCGTGAAATGCGCGTTGGGATCCTCGCGCTCTGGGCCTTCCGGCCAGGGACCGGAAAGATTGGATGATGCGTAGGACTGAGGACTCTGGTTGTGGTAATAAGTATGAGTTGTGGAATCGTAGTGGTACATTGGCTGCTCGCGGTAGTTGTTCCGCGGTGTCGAGTCTTTGTCAACAAGGCGCTCGATGTGTCCATCCCAGGTTGGGCTCAACCATGCATCCGTTCGCGGGAAGTATTCCACATTGTGCTTGCCATCCCAGTACACATATCCCCACTTTCTGAAGCAATTGAACTTGTTGATGATAAATGAACCAAGTCTCTGTCCACATCCAGGAGGGAGTTTGAGGTGGGCTTTTAATTCGTCGCGTCGTAGTTTATCGGTAGCTTTGTCGGCATTTGGATAATAATGATAGAATTTCATCCATTTCACAACAACCGTAGTACGTGGCACATCTCCAAAAAATGTGAATACTTCGGCGAGGGAGGCCGCTCTCAGGGACCTAGCCGCAGAATATATAACTTCGTCAACTGTTCCCTGAGTTGCATTGTTTGATTGGGTCTCCATCGATTGTGAGAAGGTTTTAGCTGGGGGTTTCGAAGAACAATCAACAACTTTGCGTCTGCCGGTAAGGTCGGACTGAAGGGATAATGGAACGGAAACTTTTTGGGGAGCTTGAATGTTGACGTCTCCTGTGGGTGATCCTTCTGCGCTCGTCACAGACGCCTCAGAGCTACCTGTATTAACGTTGGTGGCTATTTGAACAGAACGTAGTTCATTGCTCCATTTTGTGTCTTCGTCTATGTCAACTTGGAGAATCCAGTTGAAGGTTTTATCGTTAGCCTCGCTAATAGCTTCGTACCGATCATGCATGGCTTCGAATTTCAGACTGTCTAGGATATATTGCTGAGCTTCTTGAGTCGGGAGACGATCGGAATACTGAGTATCATGAACAGAGTTGTCGACGACAGCTCCAGTATTTTGCGACTCACGCGAAGCTTGAGCAATTACGATCGTTAACTGTCTTGTGATCGATTGAGATGTTTCAAATCCGCAGCCGAAGTCGAGCCCAATCGTGGGTGATAGTATTGACTCCCAGACCAGGCATGAGTTGAAACCAGGAACTGCATAGTTCTGGACATGATGCAAAGGCGCATTTAGATTCATCCCATTTAACCGCAATGGGGTTTGCTTCGGAAAGGGAAGTAGTTCGGGCAAGAGCTGTTCCCCAGGCTGAAATCGTGCATAAAGAAAGCCTCGAGGCTTATGGAAGGCGCTCAGTCCCCAAGAACAGTCACGCCGTAGACTTTGTCGGTGCGCGAAACACTTGTAAAACGCTGGAATGCCCTCATTCAGCGCAGGTTGGCACAGAGGTGTGGCCTGTCTCCAGCGAATGTACCTGTTCCAGCAGTTTTGAGCAAGCCTTATGGATAGCTTGTGAGCCTCTGCTAATTTTGCGATTTCCTGCTGCTCAGAGTTTCTAAGAAATGAGCTGATGGCTTCCCGTAGGCGGTCAATTTCCATCGTAGCATCAGCCCATTGGTCCTTGATCGTGCGAAGCTTCCGAAACCATGATGAAGGTGCTATATCACACCCTGAAGCCATTTGAGCTATGGCAGAGCTTGCCATGACGAATTGGTACTCGGAGTAGTCGAGCTGAAGGCCTTTGCTTCTGAAGTCTTGCTTGGTGAAGCCACGGACGGCGGCTTGTGCCAAGCGAACTTCAATATGGGAAATCGTTGACGTTTTGGGTTCTTCTATTAACAGCTTATAGAAACACGCAGCTGAAAGATAGGTTCCGGCCGAAAAGAGGTGAGAACACAGTTCAATCATGGTTGCCGAAAGCCTTGCTTGTGCTGCTGCTCGATGCTCTCTTACTATCCTGACAAGCTCCGCCCCAGAATTTGCCTTGCCAAGGGATGCTTGTTCGTTATCAAACTCTAGACATTCTGCTTCGACCATTACAAGTCCTGCATATATACCTTTGACCTCCGCGACAAGTTGCTCCAGTGAGATCGGGATCGCCTCTGGTTTAAGAATGAGTTGGTCGGAAAATAGCTCTTGGCAGCTAATAGACTTCCTCTGGTGTTGATGGCTTGTTTTTGAATTTGGCTCAGTATCAGAATTCCCCAGTACCTTTGATGCAGGAGATTCATCATTAGATTCCGTTTGCCTTTGACCTTTCAATCTCTGCTTGGTTGACTTCTGATCCGCACCGCTGGTCCTGATCTTGACACCTATCGCAGCAGTATCCCGGCATAGGGTTCTATCTGGTGATCCAGGGCTTTCTGCACTCGATTGAATATGGAATGGCTCTTCGACATCGTTGAGATATCGCTCGAGGGTCACGCTTGCTCGCTCGCATGCCAGAGGATTCGTCCAGTATGAACAGTATTTATCCACAAGCGTACCCCACAACTGGTTTGGATCAGTGGTCTCAATTGTTTCATTGTTCTGATTCGCCGGCTGACTGTGATTTCTGTGTCTGCGACCTCTTTGATGAGATTTTCCAGGTCCAAGATTCTCGTTCGAATTTTGCTTCAGGCTTGAGCTGGCAGAACTTGTGTCTTGCATGACTCCAGTCTTGTGGTGTCCTGGACGACCGTCGGTATCATCCATATCATCATCGCTATCGTCTCCATAATTTGGTTGAGGTTTGAATGTCGGATGGAAGTCTTTGGATCGTGGAAGCGGAAGTTTCCAAGCTGAAATATCCAGGCCTTCTTGAAAATGGCTTGCAACATGTCCCATTCTTTCGTCCCAAGTCTTGAAGAACACGCCACAGAACCCGCACTGCCTAGGCCATTTGGAGTCGACTGTGAATCTGCCAGCGGCAGCTACTTGGTTTGCATTATTGGTGGTATGATGGTCACGAAGGTGGGCGATGAGTCGATCTTTTCGTCCATACGTTGTGCCAAAACGTTGAGCATGTTGGCATTGCAGGTAGTGTGCTGACAAATTCCCCAACGAAGGGAAAGATGTACGGCAGAACTCGCATATAGGATTCCCGTTCACATCTACAAAAGGTGGCGATTGCGGGCACTCCAGGCACATAAAACGCTCTTGTTGAGAGTGTTTCTGGCTTTCTTCGTGTCGTTTCCATTCCGCGCAGGAATGTGTGGAGTACGTGCAGCCTTCTCTGGTACAGTAGTAGAGACTCTTGATCCCGCATTGCAAACACGGAGGATGTCCTGATTCGTTCCTATAATCAGTCACTGAGACAGTACTCTGATTTTCAACAACAGGTTGGCGTGATGTTGAAGAGACAGAAGTGTTATCAGTCCCGGAGTCGACATCAACAAGTTCGGAGTTGGATAGGGATTCTTCGGTATTAGTGCTTGGCTGAGTAAGGTCGTCATCATCAGTTGCTGCGCTTCCATACTTCTCCTCCTCAATGGCGATTTGATCCAATTGGTCGACCAACTTTGCCACTTGATTGATGATGTCTATGGCCTTGCGTCGAGAGAAAGAAGAGTATGGCATAATCGATCCTTTGGCCAATGCAAGAGCCTCTCGCAACATGGTAGAATAGGTATGCGATGTATCATTGTCAGTCGTACATTTGGATGGAAGAATCGGTACTTGTATGTTTGGTGCTTCTCTTTGGTTTTTGTTTCGCAATACACTATGGGCAAGTGGTTTCAAATTTCGGGATGAGGGAGGCTGACAAGAGTTGAGCGTTTGAGAAGTCATGAGCCTTGGGTTTGGCGTGGTTGATGTTCTAGTCATGCACCTCCTGGGGCGTCTGCTACTTCGCGACTCGGGTGAGACACGGTTCAATGCGTGCAATGAACTACTTGGTCGAGATTTCTGAATCTTTGCTGAGTATTGATTCGTCATTGATACTGCAAAGTTCTGATCGGAGGTCTGAGAATCTTGACTCAATCTTTGTTGGAGCGACGGGCACATAAACAGAGGCAGAGCTTCCTGGGCGCCGAGACCGACATTTTGAGACATGTTTGTAGGCTTGTCATAGTCCACAACACTCTGCAGACCCTTCGTCTGCTCGTTCTCTGCTGGATTAAATATCAGTACTTGCTGCTTGACTGCTGTTTCTTGTTGCTCACCTGATATACCTACCGAGTCATCCATTTGGAAGTCTGCATCAAAAGTTGACATATCAATATCGAAGGCGCCCATCCCAAGATACGGCTCGTGAAGAGCTGTGGCCATCGAGGCTTCAGCCGAAGGGGGTAGGTTCGGCCAGGAGTCATGGCTAGAATGAATTCCATTGGACGATTTCGTCTGTGGTGCCTCAAAATAAGTGTAAACGCTATGGGAAGCAGAGTCAATGTTCCTGATTTCGAGGTCTTTCGGATCGACCCCCGTAAGGCTGGACCACTCGGCGTCCATTTCTGCTCAGGTTTGATTTGTCTTGACAAGAGAATCGACCAGAGTCTGGAGAGAACGCGCAAAGGTTGTTTGGAATTGAAAGGATTGATGCAGCCGACCGAGACCTGGAAAGATGGACGAGCTTGCGAGAGATATCCGATCCTGATCTTTCGTGCCCTCGAGGCGAATCTTGCGGATGGCGTAAGGCTGCGGCTTTCCTGGGGTCGAGGGCAGTGGCTGAGGGCGGCCAATCAGCTTGAGAGCATGCTTTAACCTGCAGGTGAGCCTTTTCCAATCAGAAGAGGGCTGTGGTCAAAGAAACCACTTTCAAGCCTGTATTCCTAAGATAGTGCTAGTAAGGAAGAAGATTGACCTGGAGAAGTTGGAGTTTGTTTTCATGTTTGTGACCATGGCCTGGACTGTAGCTGCTATGATGCTTTTTGTGCATATGAAGCAACGTATCCATCAGCCTTGCTCTCTGACGTATTGGATAGGTGAAGAGTACGCAGCATGAACTGACTTAGCAAATCTGGTACTGCATGTCATGACTTGCCTCTTCCTGCTTTCTTGGTTACTGCAGGCCTAGTCCCGAGCATTGGTGGATATTTCCAACCCCATCCCCACCTAAAGTACCACCAGACTTTCTTCCACCAGCTTGCTCCCTTCCACTGCTCAGCCAACCTTTCTTGCTCGAGCGAAGTTTTGTCTAAGTAGTGGCGTCCGATAAAGAAGACGCTTACGCACAAAGTACAGCAAGCCCAAGGCACAGGTAAACCACCAAGATTACCTTCTCGACCTTGCATAACTTCCCTGAACTGTTTCAGGTGATTCCAAATTCCAATCACAAACCACAAACCTCCCCAGACTACAGGGGTCGCAATTGCTGCAGCGCGAGCATTGATGTGTTTCTTACTCGGCCCACCCGTGATCCAGTACTGTTTTCCATCAGAACATTCGAGATATGTACCCACAACAGGGGCGCAATCTCCATAACTATTTTTATCAGCGTCAACCTCAGAATTGGAACGTTGATCCTTACCAATACTCCGTATAGTATGTGCAGTCTTCACATGTTGGATTATCATTCCCACAAGTGATTCCATAGGTGGACACTGCACCCGTCGCTGATGCTGAAACGGTTGCTTTGGTCTCGGTTGGGCTCGTGCAAAGCTCCACGCCACCAGGTTGATTCTCAGAAGAGATGGATGAATATTCATCTGATGGAATATCGCTTGGGTCGAGTAGCGCAGTCACAGTAGTGGAAGCTTCCACCTGAAGAGTGTCATCGACGGTTACTGTGAAGCTTGTGATTGATGTGGAAGTAGCAAGTGGAGTTAAGAAAGGCTGTGCTGGCAACGGGACATAGACAGAAACTGTAGTAATATACGTCCACTTCTTTCCGGAGCAGGTACTGAAGGGGTGATAAGTGACTGGAACATAGAAATCGGTCTCGATAACGGTGTTGTTATTCGGAATCATTGGAGCGCCTGCTCCGGATGGCAGTATTATCTCCACGACGTCCAGCTCTGAGTAGTTCTGGTCTGAAATAGTGACAGTGCTTAGCGCTGGAGGGAGAGTGCTAGCTGTCGGTGTGACGAAATTTGAAATTGCAATTGTTTGGGTAACCCCTGGCTCTGTTGCAATGGTGACGAGATCAATCTCAATATAACTGGTCACTACCCATGGCGCAGCTGTGACCAAAAGTGTTTGTAGTAACAAGATAACTCCAATAAAACAAATCATAATGACGAAAAAGTTGACGGTGTTGTGCTGAGAGCCAACGATAGACCAATACAGGCAAAATTAAGAGAGAGCCGATATCTTCATCTTTGATCCTCGAAGGAGGCATCTCGACTTAAGTGCTGGGCTGTGCGTATCAACGTTTGGTGGCACAAAGCGGCTAAATATGGTGATCGAACTAAAAACAGTTTCGCCAAGCTGTAATAACGGATTGAAGTTTGGCCGCAAGTGCATTTTCGATGTGCAATCTCGGGTTCATGCAACATGCCCTGCTGCTGTGGCTGTCTACCAAGAATATCATTTGAGGAGTGAGATTGAGTGCGATGTAACTTAATACTATACCCCTCTAATAAACGTTAAATCCTCAAGATTTGTGGGGCAGGGCGCCGAACGCCGACTGTGAGTGGCAGGAGGCCTTGTCAGCCACCTTTGCACAGGCCAAAATCTGGTCTGTTGTAATGTCCAGGGTGGCTGTAGAATGTTCCAGAGAGGTGTTGCTCCCCCTGTCGATGGCTAAAATTGAAGGTTTTCACTGGGTAGACACCCTGGAAAGTGATCCACACAGTTTCCTTTTTTGATGCAATTTAACGTTTATTACTATGTAAAGGGGGGATAGTACCTCTTTTAGTGATTAACCGAGGTTATTGGTGGTGGAGAGATTGATTGACATGGGGGGAAACCCTTGGGGCTACCAATCCTGCAGGAGCTGAACTCAAAACCGTTGTGGTTGCACAAGACGCTGTTCAAGTTGCGAATGCGGGGTTCCCTAAATCCCTATTATGGTGCGAAAATTGCCACATTCCAGAAATCCCTTTGATCATTTCTGAGTCTGTCTTGAGATCTGTAATTTTCAGGCGAGATTGAACGCTGTCCTGGAGAAGTTGGAGAAATCCCAGGATCCAAGTTCAGCCGAAAGCGTAAAGCAAAAATGCGTACTGTTATCCTCCTTTCGATATTGTTCAGCCGCTGATCAATGTACAAAACCAAATTTGGAAAGAAAATTGAAGTTTTTGGCCTACAGGGAATAATTTCTGCTTGAGATCCCTAGAACTCATGGACCATTGATCAAATCAACAGCTTGATCCTTTTCAGCACAGCTTTCAATACCTCCTTCACCATTTCATCCTTCAGCACGCCTTCCTCGAAGATGGCGGAGATCATACAATCTTTCTCTTTGACACTGGCCACATTGAATGCCATACCGAAATCACTCAACGTAGCCCGAATAGCTCCAGCAGAAAAGCCAATGTCCTTGATACTCCACCCACCTTCAAGCATATTCTCACGGGGCTCAAAAACACCCAGATTCGAGATCAAGAAGGAGTTGTTCTGATAGAGTCCGTGGCCAAAAAAGCTGACGTCTTCAATATCTCCCTCGAAAATCTTACAAATGAGGAAATCTTGCATAACTGCTCCCGACTTGTAAGTGGCGTGGTTTAAGTCTCTTTTGTATGTTTTCGCCAAATCCCACACTTTTGGTGCATCGATAGACATTTCTTGAGTGGGTGACGAAGCTGAAGATGAGGCCCGTCCCCATGCACAGGCTCGATATCTGCCCAACGGTTGGACTCGATAGTAAGTGCTGACGGCGTTAGTAAATACATCACGGCCAGGATCAACATTCAGCAGAGGTCGAAGATTCACGGCAAGTCGCGAGAATCCAACTTTCGCGTTAGGATAGATGTCACCAGCCAGCGTGATTTGAATGAGAGTATGGAGTAAGGCAGTGAACGAAGTGTTGTGTTTTCGACATTCTGCGAGACACCTTGTCATTATCTCACTGTCGATCCGGAGAAGTTCGACTTTGGTGCGAGTTTTTATCTCAACCGGGAACGGCTTATTGAATGTAGGGTACTCCTTTGAAAACAGAGCGTCAGAGAATAAGAAGTGCTTTTGATTGACGAAGAAACGCATTATACTCCAGAAGAGAAAGCCATAGATAACGTAGATCCAGGAAACCTTGTTGTTGATGTGGTCGAAGGGAGGGGCAGTTGGCATCTTGGGGGGTTGTTGGATGGCGAAAGTGTTCTCCGACGTGTTCCCCGAAACCGTTTCCGGTAATGCTTCGTTGGCATTCAAAGCTGCTAGGAAGCTTCTGTGAAATGCATATCCAGAGAGCCCATCGCCAATCGAGTGGTGAAAAATGAACACCACATATCGGCCGTTGATAATGATAACTTTCCACCATGGTTTAGTTAGATCTTTGGTGTCAAACCACAGATTGTGGGCATTTTCGAAGACCTGCGAAGGATTTAGGTTGCCTTGGATTTCAAGAAACTCGACACAATCCTGGATGCGAAGAGCAGGCAATCGAGCCTCCCATAATCTATGGTTTCCTTCCTTCTTCTCAGATGGCTGGCTGACCCCGATGATACTTAGGGCGGATTGATCATTGATGACTACTGCAAGGGCTTTCAGAACTTTGGACTTCGTCAATATTTGACCGTCTTTGGTATATTCAGCAAAGACAAGAACATTCGATTGGATACCAAGATCGTGGTACAGGTGTGTCAATAACTCCAGCGGACCTTTGAAGAGTTAGAGCTACTTCTTCTGCGAGAATTTCACGTACCAGCTTCGCGAATGAGTTTATATCCGCACCCTTTGTCGGTGATACTGGAAGAACTCGTGAGTTCTGCTGCCATTATAGGTGAAGAGGTAAAGTCAACTTGAGACGGTAGATTGGCTCGAGTAAATGTTTTCCCTTGAGCTTGAGACAAACTTAGACCTAAGAAAGGATTCCGACTCGAGATGTCGCCAGACTGGACGCACCCAATGGCTTTATAAGCTCGAGACGCAATGATAATAACCCTTGCTTACCATCCCCCACCCCTCGTAAAAGATGTGCCGAAGATTAACCGGTCGAGGCCTTTTTGTAACGTTATTGTGTCGGAAAACGGGATGAAAAGTGTTGGACTTCCTTGAAGACTTTCGGACAACTAGAGTTTAGCTTCCCCAAAAATGAGCACTTAATGACGAACTAGGATTCTACGATGCAGCCGCAGAGCAAAGTCATAATGTAAGGCCGGGATCTAGAATGTGTTGAAGAGGCAGCTGCTCAGCTCCTCCTGAGGAGCGCGTTGCCATTGGGCTCAACTCTAAAGACAATTACAGGAGTATCTGAAACTTCATATAATGGTTCTGAGTAAGGAGCTTTCCTTATGACACTGGGTTCGTATTAGGTCTCTTATCAACCTCAGCTTTGATGGGAGGTGAGAGCTGCAACAGAGAGGATGATACTAGGGGAGAAACAGTCATAAACGCTATTCACATCAGCACGGACCAAGTCGAGCGGCCCCAAAAATTGTCTGGCAAGCTGTGTCCCGCACGTCATGCTACTCATTCAAACTCGCAGTCGTGAAACATTTACATCTTCCTCCTGCAGTTAATTGGCCGTCACTACACACTTTCATGGAGTTGCATTCTCTACATATCTGAGCTGGAAACGTGCACTTTGCCTTGGCCTCGCGATGGCTTCCACCAGCGTCTCCGAGAGCACTCCGCTCATGTCACCAGCTTCGCAGAGCTTAGAAGCTCAGAAGAAGGCATCGCGGAATGTGACATTCAATCCGAACCCAGCAATTATCTCAATCGACGGTGGCACAGGTTCTACAAGCCGGCTGGCGCAACAGCTACCCTCCGTTACACCTGCAACCGCAAGCTCTGCCTCATCGCAGCCACAAATGCTCTCTGCACTCAACAGCAAGCTCCGCCGAAGAAATAGCCATGGATCACCTCTTGTGCCAATGACAAATCCTCCAGTACCCAAAATTGGCCCCCAAAGAACGACTAAGAATGCGCAGAAGCTAAAGCTTCTTCCTAACCCTGACTTTGGAGAAGATGGGCCAGATGAGGAGAGTGGACGAGATGTATACTCGCAATACACACGGATCAAAGACCCTACGGCACGTCGAGATGCTGCAAGATTAGGAAAGGCGGACCGAGATCGATTACCGAGAGTAACGGCATATTGCACAGCGAACAAATACCAGATGGATAACTTAATGCGGTTCTTGAAGGGTAGAGGGAAAACTAGGGGTGCCAATCCGAAATTGTTCGACGAATGCATATACACGCCGTATCGCTATGGTAGGCTTCATCTGTCTGAAAGAGTTATGGAGGTTCATTCAATGCCAGCCCAGATGCAGGAGCGGAGACATTCTGATAGTGCCATTGAGGTGCAAGATAACAACAAGCACCGGCGGGAAGACCTCATTGACTTACATACGGAAGGCGGGGATACCAGTCTAGGTACTGGAGAACATGAAGTACCAGATCGAGTTCATTCTGCGGTTGTGGAGCACCAAATTCAGGATGAGAACATTGCTACTGAGAGCAACATCGATTTCGACACCCAGGTCCATACTCCCGAGATATTCTTATTTGATTATGGTGTTGTGGTCATTTGGGGCATGTCCTTACAAGATGAACGCAAATTCTTGAAAGAAATAGCTAAATTCGAGAGCGAGAAGTTGGCCCCGGATGATGTAGAAACCGAGTGCTTTAACTTTTACTACACCAGGGAATATCAGGCACGGATATACAACGACTTCATCACTTTGCGAGAAAAAGGCAATTACATGACAAAGTTGGCTATTTCCCATGCTTTGGCACAGAGCGTGAAGGTATGTCACATCTTTGTGTGTTTTATGGACTTTTTCTAATAAGGACCAGACGTCCCTCTTCGAAGAACTCGTCGACAATACCATCGAA
>Ga0302325_10007891_pt1 | contig 23495 bp, 26 predicted proteins | sample Palsa_T0_2_FD_201948 | JGI IMG/M metagenome (GOLD analysis project Ga0302325, IMG submission 201948) | Peat permafrost microbial communities from Stordalen Mire near Abisko, Sweden - Palsa_T0_2 | ecosystem: Environmental > Terrestrial > Soil > Palsa > Peat permafrost | place: Sweden: Abisko... | reverse complement strand
TCGGCCGGCCCCGGCCGCTGCTCGACGTCCCGCCGCCGTTGGCGGGGTTGATCGGCATGGCCGGCGACCTGATCGCCTTCCTGCGCGGCCCGCTGCCGATGCTGCTGAAGCCGCCGATGACCACCGATCAGCTGGCCCTGCTCGGCATCGACAACGTGGTCGCGGACGGCGCGCCGGGCCTGGCCGAACTGGGGGTGGCGGCGACCGCCTTGGAGCCGATCATCCCCACCTACCTCTACCCCTACCGCAAGGGCGGCCAGTACGCCGACCTCTCGCCCCCGCCGGAGCCAGCGCGGGCCTGATCGGGCGGGTTCAGGCCGCCGGCGGGGCCGGGGATTCTTCGCCGCGCCGGGGCCCGCGGCGCAGCCGCGCCAGCCGCCGCAGCCGCCGCCAGAAGCGGCTCTTCTCCGGCTCAGGATAGGGCTGCAGGTTGCGGCGGAACTCCTCGGCGCAGGCCCGCCAGGAGAACTGCTCGGCGAAGGCCCGCACTGCGCCGCGATCGAGCTCCAGGCAGGCGACGGCGGCCTCCATGAGGCCGTGGCTATGGTCCGGGGCCAGCACGCCGGCGCCGGAGCCGGGGATCAGGTCGATCGGTCCCGCCGCCGAGAACGCCGCCACCGGCGTGCCAGCCGCCATCGCCTCCAGCAGCACCAGGCCGAAGGTGTCGGTGAGCGAGGGGAATACGAACACGTCGGCGCAGGCATAGTGGGCCGCCAGCTCGGCCCCGAACCTGGCGCCGGCGAACACCACCTCGGGATAGCGCTCGGCCAGCTCCTCGCGCTGGGGTCCGTCGCCCACCACCACCTTGGTCCCCGGCAGGCCCAGCTTGACGAAGGCCTCGATGTTCTTCTCCACCGCGATGCGGCCGACGTTGAGGAACACCGGCCGCGCCAGGCCCACGAACACGTCCGGCTCACCCGGGCGGCGCGGATGAAAGACCTCGGTGTCGACGCCGCGCGACCATTGCGAGAGGTTGCGGAACCCGTGCCTGGCCAGCTCGTCGCGCAAGGTGGGGGTCGCCACCATCAGCCGGCCGGACGGGCGGTGGAACCACTTCATGTAGGCGTAGCCCGCCGCCAGCGGCACCGGCAGCCGCGCCGAGACGTATTCCGGGAAGCGGGTGTGGTAGCTGGTGGTGAACGGCAGCTTCCATTCCAGGCAGGTGCGCCGCGCCGCCAGCCCCAGCGGGCCCTCGGTGGCGATGTGGATCGCCTCCGGCTCGAACCACTTGAACCGCTCCTGCACCTTCTCGTAGGCGCCGACGGCCAGCTTGATCTCCGGATAGGTGGGCAGCGGGAAGGTGGAGAACTGGTCCGGGCTGATCACCTCCACCCTGTCGCCCATCTCGCGCAGCTCGGCGACGATGCGGGTGAGGGTTCGCACGACGCCGTTCACCTGAGGCTCCCAGGCGTCGGTAGCCAGCAGGATACGCATCAGGCGATCAGGGGCTCCGTCAGCTCGCCCTCGCTGAGGTCGCGGGCGCGGCCGATCATGGACCATGAGCGCATCTTCGCCCACTCCAGAATCTCCAGCCGCCCGTCGAAGTGCTCCACCAGCGCCGTGCAGCTTTCCACCCAGTCGCCGTCGTTGACGTAGAGGATGCCCGCGATCTGGCGCATTTCGGCCTTGTGGATGTGGCCGCAGATCACCCCGTCGACGCCGCGCCGGCGGGCCTCGTCGGCCACCGCGATCTCGTAGTTCTCGATGAACTGCAGGGCGTTCTTCACCTTCACCTTCAGGTAGGCGGAGAAACTCCAGTAGCCGAAGCCGAAGCGGCGGCGCACATGGTTCAGCACCGTGTTCAGCATCAGCACGGTCCGGTAGGCCCAGTCGCCCAGGACTGCGAGCCAGCGGGCATACTGCACCACGCCGTCGAACTCGTCGCCGTGGGTGACCAGGAACCGGCGCCCGTCCGCGGTGACATGGATCCAATCCTTGGCCACCACGACGCCGCCGAAGTGCACCCCGAAGAAGCCCCGCACCACCTCGTCATGGTTGCCGGGGATGTAGACCACCTCCACGCCCTTGCGGGCCAGGCGCAGGATCTTCTGCACCACGTCGTTGTGTGCCTGCGGCCACCACCAGCCGCCTTTCAGCTTCCAGCCGTCGAGGATGTCGCCGACCAGGAACAGACGCTCGCACGCCAGGCAGCGGATGAAATCCAGCAACAGCTCAGCCTGGCATCCGCGCGTGCCCAGATGCACATCGGAGATGAAAACGCTGCGAAAGCGCAGCTGCAGGTCATCCTCGTCCATTGCGCATGCCCCAGGCCGCAACGACCGGGAGGTAGGCTGATTGCTTGTAGCTTTTGTGACTCCATCGCCTAAGGGCCAGGTCAGACTTGGCGATGCGGCGATTCGCGCCCTAAGAGCCGCCCTGCCTGTGATGCGTTTCCTCCCCTCTCGATTGGCGTTTACTTGAGTAAAGACACCCCCAAGTCGCGGCGCACCCGGGTTCGCATCCTGGAGGCGGCGATGCGGCTCTTCGCCGAGGCGGGCTACCATGCCGCCACCAATGCGATGATCGCCGACGCGGCAGGTCTGACGCGCGGCGCCATGCTCTATCACTTCCCCACCCGCGACGACCTTGTGGCCGCCGCCATCGAGCACATCCAGGGCGAGCGGCTGGCCCTGTTCGACGCCGCCGCCGCCAGCCCGCCGCCCGGCGGCGACGCCACCGCCCACGCCATCGCCGCCTACTGGTCGCTGCTGAGCCAGCCCCCGTTCGTGGCCTTCGCCGAGCTGGAGGCGGTGGCGCGCACCGAGCCGATGGTGCGCGGCCTGCTGGCGCCGGCCCAGGCGGCTTTCGACCAGGCGCAGGTGGGCCAGCCGTTCTCGGCGCTGGCCCAGGCCGGGCTGGGACCCCGGTTTCAGGCCAGCCGCGACCTGGCGCGCTTCCTGCTCGAGGGCCTCGCCCGCGCCACCCTGGCCTACGACCGCGAAGCGCGGGCCGCCAACCTGATCGCGGTGGTCGACCGGGCGGTGCGGATGCTCAACCGCAAGGGCGACGTGCAGGAGCTGTGGCCCGACTGATCACGCGGCCAGATCGATCTGGTCGGCCGGCGCGTCGGCGGCCGCCCGCACCACCGTCACCGCCGCCCCAGGCGGCTTGGGCTTGGTGCGCAGCCTCACGCCCTTGGCGATCAGCTTCACCGCCTCCCAGTGGATGGCCAGGATCACCTTCAGGGTCAGCAGCGGGTGGCTGAAGAAGGCGCGGGCCAGCTCGGCGTCGGTGAGCTCGCGGCGGACGCCGGAGAAGGCCGCGGCGATGATCGGCGCCCCGTCCGCCCCGCGTCCTAGGATCGCCGTCGCCGCCCGGGGGCCCGGCGCGGCCAGGCGGAAGTCGTAGGTCATCTCGAGACCCATGAACGGCGAGACGAAGAAAGCCTTGGCGCAGCCGCGATGGATGAGGTCTGCGCTGGCGCCGGGCGGCGCTTCCACCAGGTAGACGTGCTTCTCGCCGAAGGTGTTGTTCACCTCCAGCACCGCCGCCGCCAGCTCGCCGTTGGGGCGGTGGCAGTAGAAGATGCTGATCGGGTTGAAGACGTAGCCCAGTACGCGGGGCAGGCAGAGCAGCCGGATCGGGCCGCCGGCGATGTCGATCCCGGCCGTCGCCAGCATCGCTTCGATCTGGGTTCGCAGCGGCCGCCTGTCGCCCGCCAAATGGTCACATTCGTGCAGGCTGAACACCGCCGCGCGGTCGTGACCGAACAGTCTCAGGCGGCGGTCGAGCGCCGGCAGCTCGTCGAGGTCGACGAACAGCTGGAAGAGGCGGTAGCGCAGCTTGTGCCGGCGCGGCGTCAGGCGCTGGTGGACCACCGCGCCGTCGTAGAGGCCGCTGACGCTCACGCCACCCGCTCCAGCATCGGCGCGGGCCGGGGCGATGGGCCCAGGAAGATCCGCGCGGACTCGTTCTCCACCGACCAGGGCCGGCGCACGCCGCCCAGCGCCTCGGCCACGGCCAGGCCCGCCTGCAGCCCATCCTCGTGGAAGCCGGCCCCGAAATAGGCCCCGGCCCACCAGACGCCGCCCTCGCCCTGCAGCGACCATAGCTGCTTCTGGGCCCTGAGCGCGCCGGTGTCGAACAGCGGGTGGTCGTAGTGTTGGGTCAGGATCACGTGCGCCGGGTCGGGCTCGCGGTCGGGGTTGAGGGTGACGAACAGCGGCGCCTCGCGCGGGAGGTCCTGCAGCAGGTTCATCCAGTAGGTGACGAAGAGGCGGCTGGCGCCCGTCGCGTCCGAGCGGCGGATGTAGTTCCAGCTCGACCAGGCCTTGCGCCGCTTGGGCATGAAGCTGGGGTCAGAATGCAGCACCGCGAGGTTGGGCGTATAGGCGATCGCGCCCAGCAGCGCCCGCTCGGCCGCGGTCGGCTGGGCCAGCAGTTTCAGTCCCTGGTCCGAGTGGCAGGCGACCACCACCTGGTCGAAGCGTTCCACCCGGCCGGTCACGTCGCGCACCAGCACCCCGGCCGGCGTCCGCTCGATCCACGTTGCCGCGGTCCCCAGCCGCGCCCCCGCCCGCACCGCCGCGGTCAGCTTCTCCACATAGGTCCGGCTGCCGCCCACCACGGTGCGCCAGAGCGGCTTGTCGAGGATCTTTAGGAGGCCGTGGTTCTCGAAGAAGCGGATGAAGGCCGCCGCCGGCAGCTCGCGCACCGCCTCTACCGAGGCCGACCAAATGGCCGCCGCTTGGGGCAGGATGTGGTCGTCCTGGAACGGGCGCCCATAGCCAGCCTCGCCCAGGTAGTCGCCGAGGCTGGTCATCGTCGCGTCCAGAGCGCAGGCGTGGCTGGGCGCGGTCCTGCAAAAGCGCACCACGTCGCCGAGCATCGACCAGAACCGCGGCCGCAGCAGGTTCCGGCGCTGGGCGAACAGGGTGAAGAGGTCGGTGGAGGCGTATTCCAGGTCGCCGTCGTCCAGCGAGACCCCGAACGACATGTCGGTGAAGGCGGTCGGAACCTTCAGGTGGCGGAACAGGGCCGCCAGGTTCGGATAGTTGGCTTCGTTGTAGACGATGAAGCCGGTGTCCACCGGCAGCTGACCCGCGGCGGTCGCGACGTCCACGGTGTTGCTGTGCCCGCCGTAGCGACCTTCGGCCTCGTAGACCGTCACGTGGTGGCGCTGGGCCAGCAGCCAGGCGGCCGACATGCCGGCGATACCCTGCCCGATCACCGCGATCTTCATGGGCGCTGGTCCGATTGGCGAGCTCACTTGCATCTTGTCCCCAAGCGCTTGACGGCGGCTGGAGCGCCGGTCCGTCCTTGCCTAAGCTCTACGGGGCGCCGGTTCGGGCGGATCACCGCGCCCGAGGTGGTGGGGCGCGGCTGATCCAATCCGGCGGCGCTTCCGTAAAGGCGGCATGAATGCGCTGGCTTTCGATCATGGCGGCTATCACCGGGGCGGCGCGCGAGCGCGCCCGCCGTTTCGCATGACCGCCGCGCCCGCCGCCGCGGACGGTTTCGCCGACATGATCGGCGCGATCGCCGCGCGCGCCGATCGCGCGGCCTTCGCGACCCTGTTCAGCCATTTCGCGCCCAGGGTGAAGAGCTACATGCTGCGTCTGGGCGCCGAGCCGCTGCAGGCCGAGGAGCTGGCCCAGGAGACGCTGCTCACCGTCTGGCGCAAGGCCGCCGCGTTCGACCGCACCAAGGCCGCGCCCTCGACCTGGATCTTCACCATCGCCCGCAACCTGCGCATCGACGCCGCCCGGCGCGAGCGCCGCGGCGAACCGGTGGAAGATCCCTCCGACGAGCCCGACGCCGAGCCTGGCCCGGACGCCGTGCTCGCCGCCGCCCAGTCGGAGGGCCGCGTCCGCCACGCCCTCCTGAAGCTGCCGCCCGAGCAGGCCGAGGTGGTCCGGCTCTCGTTCTTCTCCGACAAGCCCCACGCCGAGATCGCGGCGGCGCTGCACCTGCCGCTCGGAACCGTGAAGTCGCGCCTGCGCTTGGCCATGGGCCGCCTGCGTGATCTCCTGGGAGACCTCGCATGACCCAACGCCATCCCTCCGAGGAGATGATCCTCGATCTCGCCCGCGGCGCCCTCGAGCGCGGCCGCGCGCTGGTGCTGCGCGCCCACCTCGGCGCCTGCACCGCGTGCCACGCCCAGCTGCGGCTGGCCGAGGCCGTCGGCGGCGCCCTCGTCGACGAGCTGGCGCCGGCCGACCTGGCCGCCGACGCGCTCGAGCGGGCGCTGGCCGCCATCGACCGACCGCCGCCGCCCCCGGTCAGCCGCGCCGCGCCGCCGCCGGGCTGGATCCGCGTGCCGGCGGACGTGCTGGAAGCCGCCGAGCGCCGTCGGCGCTGGGCCGCGCCCGGCGTCTGGGTCGCCCCGATCTCCCGCGACCGCAGGACCGGGGCCCGCAGCTACCTGCTCGGCATCGGTCCCGGCATCGCCGTGCCGACCCATACCCACAAGGGGACCGAGCTGGTCTGCGTGCTCAAGGGCGCGTTCGAGGATCGCGGCGAGGTCTACCGGCCGGGCGACTTCGCCGAGAGCGACGAAAGCGTCGAGCACCAGCCGCGGGTGACCCGCGACGGCGACTGCGTCTGCCTGGTCGCCGCCGACAGCGCCCTGGTGCCGCGCAGCCTCACCGCCCACCTCTTCCAGCCGTTCGTCCGGATCTGACGCCGCCATGGGCCTCGCCGCCCTCATGCTCGCCGTCACGGCCGGCCTCTGCCTCGCCATGGCCGCCGCCTGGGCGCTGGCGCGGGCGCGGGGCAATGGCGGCTGGGCCGACGTGGTCTGGACTTTCGCCACCGGCGCCGCGGGCCTCGCCTATGCCTTGGTTCCGGCCGGCGGCTGGCGACCGGGGCCGCGGGCCTGGTTGGTCGCCCTCCTGATCGGCGGCTGGTCGCTGCGGCTCGGCCTGCATCTCCTGCGCCGCACATCCGGCGCGGCCCACGAGGACGCCCGCTACGCCGAGTTCCGGCGCGAGTGGGGCCAGGCCTTCCAGCGGCGCATGTTCGGCTTCCTGCAGGCCCAGGCGCTGGCCTCGGCGGCGCTGGCCCTGGCGATGCTGGCGGCGGCCCGCAACCCGGCGCCGTTCCCGGCCTGGAGTGACCTCGCCGGCCTCGCCCTGCTGGCCGCCGCCATCGTCGGCGAGGGCCTCGCCGACGCCCAACTCGCCCGCTACCGGGCCGATCCCACCCACCGCGGCGGCGTCTGCGAGGTCGGCCTCTGGGCCTGGTCGCGGCATCCCAACTATTTCTTCGAGTGGCTGGGCTGGCTGGCCTATGCGGTGATCGCCATCGGGCCGGCCGGCGCCTGGCCGTGGGGCTGGATCGCCCTCGTCGGCCCGGCCTTCATGTTCACGCTGCTGCGCTTCGTCTCCGGCGTGCCGCCCACCGAGGCGGCGATGGCCAAGTCCCGCGGCGCCCGCTTCGCCCTCTACCAGGCCCGCGTCAGTCCCTTCTTCCCCCTGCCGCCGCGCGCGGCCCATTCCCGAGAGACCACATGAGCCTCACCGGCCTCGCCGCCCGCGCCGTCGAGCGCGCCCCGATCCCCGACGCCCTCACCCGGCTTGGCGTCGGCTACCTGGTCGGCCGCGCTCGCCGCCAGCTCGACGCCGAGGGCGCCGACGAGCGCGTGTTCGTGACCCAAATGAACCGGCGCCCGATCGCGCTGGCCACCGACGCGGCCAACCAGCAGCACTACGAGCTGCCGGCCGAGTTCTTCGCCCTGATCCTGGGCCCACACCGCAAATATTCGTCCTGCCTCTACCCGAGCCCCGGCGCCAGCCTCGCCGAGGCCGAGGCGCACGCTTTGGCCGAGACCTGCGACCACGCCGGCCTCGCCGACGGCCAGGAGATCCTCGAGCTCGGCTGCGGCTGGGGCTCGCTCAGCCTCTGGATGGCCGAGCAGTACCCGAACGCGCGCGTCACCGCCGTCTCCAATTCCGCTTCCCAGCGCGCCTACATCGAAGCCCAGGCGCAGGTCCGCGGCCTCGGCCAGCTGCGCGTCATCACCGCGGACATGAATGATTTCGAGACGCGCGCCCACTTCGACCGGGTGGTCTCGGTGGAGATGTTCGAGCACATGTCCAACTGGCGCGCGCTGCTGGCGCGGGTGCGCGGCTGGCTGGCGCCGGAGGGCCGGCTCTTCCTGCACGTCTTCACCCACAGGAGCCGGCCCTACAGCTTCGAAGTCGCCGACGAGGCCGACTGGATCGCCCAGCACTTCTTCACCGGCGGCATCATGCCCAGCCACGGACTGATCCGGCAGTTCCCGGACCTGTTCGCGCTCGAGGCCGAGTGGCGCTGGAGCGGCGAGCACTACCGCCGCACCGCCGAGCATTGGCTGGCCAACTACGACCGCAACGGCGCGCAGATCGCCGAAATCCTGCGGGACGTCTACGGCGAAGCGTGGCCGCTTTGGCGCCGGCGCTGGCGCCTCTTCTTCCTGGCCACCGCCGGGCTCTTCGGCGACCAGGCCGGCGGCGTCTGGGGCGTCAGCCACTATCGCCTGGCGCGGGCCGGGGCGTGATCCGCTTCCTGGTCGGCTACGCCGGCGCGGCGCTGGTGTTCTGCGCCCTGGACGCTTGCTGGCTGACCCTGACCAACGCCAGCCTCTACCGCCCGGCGCTGGCGCCGCTGCTGGCGGAGCAGGTCCGCCTGGTCCCGGCCGTCCTCTTCTACGTCGTCTACCTCGCCGGGGTGACCCTCTTCGCCGTCCTGCCCGCCGCTCGCGCCCGCCGCTGGCTCACCGCCGCCGGCCTCGGCGCCGCCTTCGGCTTCGTCGCCTACGCCACCTACGACCTCACCAACCAGGCCACCCTGAAACTCTGGGCCACCCGCATCACCCTCCTCGACCTCTCCTGGGGCGTCGTCGCCACCGCCGCCGGCGCGACCGCGGGCTATATTGCCATCAAGCTGGCCCGGCTTCGCCCCAGCTGACGAGTTGCGCCGCAGGCGCCGTTAGATTCAACGCAGAGGGCGCAGAGAATTCACAGAGGACGCAAAGCGAACGAGCCCCTCTGCGACCTCTGCGCCTCCTCCGCGACCTTTGCGTTGAACCTGGCGACGCCACCGCGTGCAACTCACCTTCCGAACGTCTCCGCTAGGATCCGCTCCAGCCCGGCGGCGTCCTCCCCGTCGAAGGCCGCCAGCTCGGTGGAATCCACGTCCAGCACCCCGATGAGCGCGCCGTCCGCCGCGAACACCGGGACCACGATCTCGCTCTTCGAGCGCGCATCGCAGGCGATGTGGCCGGGGAAGGCCTCCACGTCCGGCACGATCACGGTGCGCCGGTCCGCCGCGGCCGCGCCGCAGACACCGCGGCCGAAGGCGATCCGCAGGCACCCCAGCGTGCCCTGGTACGGCCCCACCACCAGTTCCTCCGGCCGGTCGGGATCGACGAGATAGAAGCCGGTCCAGAAGTAGCTCTCGAACGCCGCCGCCAGCATCGCCGCCACGGTCGCCAGCCTCGCCGTGAGGTTCGGCTCGCCCGCCAGCACCGCGGCGACCTCCTCGGCGGCGGCCGTATAGCGCTCGGCCTTGGTCGCGCTCATGGCGCGGGCCTCGCATCGCGGTGCAGGCTCCCCAGCGCATGCAGGAACCCGATGCCGGCCACGAACAGCACCCCGGTCAGTCCGACGCTGAAGGCGGCCCCGTTGGGCGCCGCGGGGTAGCCGACCGCGTTGGCGATCAGCACCAGGGTCGCCAGCGACAGCAGCCCCACGTCGATCCAGACGAAGGCGGGCGCGCGCCGGCCGGAAACCCGCCGGCGCCGGGGCAGGTAGCTGAGGGCGAAGACGCCCATCACCGCCCCGGCCGTCGCGCTGCAGCCGCGCCAGATCAGCGCCGGCGGCGCGCCGCACAGCGCCAGCAGCGCCGGGACCAGCGAGCCGGCGGTGACGATGAAGCCCAGCTGCACGAACACCATCGCCACCCAGGAATCCAGCTGCGACAGCCCGCCGCCGGCGGTCTGCCGGAACACCAGGATCAGCGCCGAGAACCCGACGAAGGTGGTGGAGATGGTCCCCAGGGCGAAGAGGTAGGCGGTGCTCAACGCGGCTCCACGACCCTCGTCCGGGCCGGCCGCTCGGACGAGACGTCGGATACTACACGTCCGCCGACGGCTCGCCATCGCCGCCGAGGCGGTAGGTCCGTTCCGGCGCGATCTTGATATGGGGCGCCTGGCGGCCGAGGGCGGCGATGCTCGCCGCTTCGCCAGTGACCAGCATGGCCCGTTCCGACACTTGGTCCAGGATCGCCACCCCGTTCTCCGCCATGGCGCGTCGGATCGCGTCGATCTCGGACGGTTCGAAACCGGTGACCACGAAGCGCGTCGCCGCGCCGCTCACAGCCGGCCTGACCCAGCGTAGCTGAAGCCGAAGGCCGGCGGCATCGCCCGGACATTCGCCTGCAGCAGGTTCTGGATCGCCACGGACCGGGCGTGGTCGCGGACCTGCGCCAGCAGCGCCGGCGCCCCAGCCAGCAGCCGCGCCGCGCGTCCGGTGGTCGCCGCGCACGCCATCGAGGTGCCGCTGCGGACCGCATAGCCGCCGCCCACCGCGGTCGAGATCACCCCGACTCCCGGCCCGACGAAGCCGACGCCTGCGCCCCAGTTGGAGAAGTTGGCGAAGAATTCAGGCGGCGCCTGCGGCGAACCGGCCTCCGCGTCGTGCGGCGTGTCCGCCGGATAGGCGCCGCTCTCGCCATAAGCCGTCACCGCGACCGCGCCGGCGCATCGCGCCGGATAGGCGAGGCCCTGCCGTCCGTCGTTGCCGGCCGCCGCGAACACCACCGCGCCCTGGTCGATGGCGTCGGCGATCGCGTCCTGCAGCACCGTGTCGACGTCGTTCGCGGCCAGGCTGAGGTTGAGCAGATCGCAGTCGTCTTCCGTCGCCAGGATCATGGCTTTCATAATGCTGTAGTTGGTCGCATCGCCGCCATCGGCGCCGAACACGCGGCCACTCCACAAGCTCGCCGCCGGCGCGGCCCCGAGCGGGGCGCCGGCGGCGGCGTGACCGGCGATGATGCCGGCGACATGGGTGCCGTGGCCAACGCCGTTGTCCTCGTAGTCACCCCGCGCCTCGCCCTGGACCGCGTTGGCGCCGCCGCCGACCGTCAGGTCCGGGTGTGGCCCGACACCGGTGTCGATGACCGCCACCCTGACGCCGGCGCCGTCGGTGGGCAGCCCAGGCGCGCAGGCGCGGCGCAGGCAATCGTCATAGGGCGCGGCGATCGACGCCAGCGCGATCACGTCGCCGTTCTGCACCGTATGCGTGGTGCGGTAGAAGCCCCAGTGGTCGCGCTCGGGCGGCGCGATGTAGAGACTGTCCAGCGTGACCGGGCTGCCGCCAAGCGCGAGGCTCACCTGGCCGGCCGCGTCGGTCACGCCGGCCGCGCCCTCGTCGCCGGCGAGGCTAACGTAGGCGACGACCTTCACATTCGCGATCGGCGACGGCGACGGGCCCCCGACGACGGTCAGGGTAAGCGGCGGGTGCGCGCCGGCGCCTGCCGCGGGCGATGCCGGCGCGCGGTCGAGCGCCTGAGCCGGCCTGTAGTAGCGCACCGGAACGAGGCGCAGGCCGGAGTCGGCGGCCGCGAAAGCGCCCGCCGCGCTGTCGCTCATGGACACCAACTTCGGGCCATTCTCGTGCACCGAATCGATCACATGCACCGGTTCCGGAAAAGCCGGCGCCAGGCGGCCAGGTTCGGTCGCGATAGGCGCCAGGAAATCGGCGATCGCGAGCGTGGCGGGCGGCCGGGTGCTGCGAATCCCGGCAAAGCGGGTAAGGAACCGGGACTCGACCGGGCGCGCCGCCCTCAGCCCCCGCGCGGGCAGCAGGACATAGAGCCCGCTGACGGTCGGATTGTCAGCCGCCGCCACTGGTCGTTCCAAGATCGAGCAGGCCGCTGCCGGTGAGCAACACGCCGGAGGCCTGCTGTTCGGTCAGTGAAAGCGGCGTCGACCCGGGCGTGACCGAGAACATCGTGATGACGCCGTTCTTGATCCCGATCTCGAAGCACTTGAACCCAAAGGTCAGCTTCTGAGGGCCCTTGAAAGTCACCGCGTTCGTACGGCCGCTGGCAAGCGCGACCGAGACGCTGCCGCCGACCTGGTTGGCGATGACCGGTACGTCGACGGACGCTTTGACGCCGCTGTTGACCTCGAACGACACGGTGATCTGGTCGGACATCAGGCGCTCGGTGACGACATAGAGCGCGCCGTCGCCCAGCAGGTACCGCTGCAGCAGGGGACTGCTGGCGTCGACCTCGCCGCCGCTGAGGTAGTTGCTGACCACGAGCGGCTGAACGCTGTCGAACACCACGTTGTTGAACTCGAACGTCAGGGCGCGCGCGTTGGTGAAGCTGGTGGTGGCGCCCAGCTTGCCGCCGCCGAGGCCGGCGATCAGACCCGCCAGAATGGAGACGCCAAGGGAAATGCTGAGGCTGCTGGTGGACTTGCCGTTGATGTTGGCCGCGGGCTGATCGGAGCTGATGGCCGGGAGCGGCGCCGACGGATGATCAAGCAGCAGATTCAGCGGACCAAGTTCGTCGGTATTGCCGCCCTGCTTGCCTATCAGGCTGAGCGGCGGCAGGAAATCGCGCGGCAGCCGGATGACGTTGTAGCCGACGTCACGCAGGTACTGATTGGAATTGTCCTGACAGATGCCCATGCTCGCGTCCCCGTCCGAATGCCCCGCGATCGCCGAACCAAAGTGAGATGCCGCAAGCCAGCCTCGCCGCCACTCGCCCCAAGGCCAAGATCGACTGAGGATTGCGCTCGACAGCGCCGCGAAGATGGCGATGGTTCAACCGTAAGCGTTGCACGGGTCAGCCTCCCGCGCAACCGCCGTCGGGCCCTTGCGCGCCCTCGCGGCGCGGCTCGATGGCGGTGCGGCCGGCCAAGGGAGGTCGGCTTTACGGCGCAGAAGCCCGGTAGGAGCATCCCGGCGATCCAGGCTGCTGGCTCTATGCCGGCGGGGCGGTGGCGACATGGTCGGGAAGCGTGGTCTCCATCCGCCTGATGGCCGGAATGCCATAGACGACGAGGCTCAGGAACAGCGCCAGCGTTCCGGCAATAACGAACATGAGCCCAATGCCGGCGCCTTGGCCCGCGCCCACGAGCCAGGCGACGTGGCGCCAGAGCGGCGCCCGCCTTGCCGGCTCGAACACGCGGTCCGCCAAAGGGCCTACGACGAGGTAGGCCGCGGGCCTGAGCAGGGCGGTGATCTGGCTGACGGTCGCGAACACTCGCCCCTGGAGGTCGGGCGGCGTCTTTGCCTGGAAGATCGACATCGACGCCGCTTCGATGAACGGGATTGCAAACATCAGCATGAAGAGGCTTGCGCCGATTGAGAGCGCGCCCCTCGACACGCCAGCCAGAGCCAGGAACGCGCCGACCATCGCGACAGCGAGCATGACCGTGTGGATGCGTGGAAGTGTTCCACCCCAGGCGGCCATCGTCACGGCGCCGGCCAAGCCGCCGAAATTCAGCGCGCCCATGACGATGCCGAGCACGGCGACGTCTCCCGTCCGGTCGAGGATATAGGGGACGTTGAGCACCATCACGCCCAAGACGAGGAAGCTCGTGATCGTGAAACAGCCGCAAAGGCCTAGCAGCGCTGGGCGGGCGCCGAGGTAGCGAAAGCCGTCGAAGGCCTGTCGCCAGACTGAAGCCCGCATCGCAAGTCCCTCGGCGGTCTTCGCCGGCATCGGAATGCGGACGAGGGCGAGCGCGACGATCGCGACCAGGAAGCTCGCGATGTCCAGGGAGATGGAGCCTACGACGCCGATGATCGCATAGAGCAGTCCGGCCATCGTCGGGGCCAGCACGCCGGCCACCGGCCCGCCGATCATGCCAATGGCGTTGGCGCGATCTCGATGACTGTCCGGCACGAGCATGGCCACGGACGCCTGGAAGGCCGGCGCCTCGATCGCGGCGCAAAGCGCGCTGCCTAGCACGAGGACGTAGAGATGCCAGAGCCGGAACTCGCCCGAAGCGAAACTGGCGAGCAGCAGACCGCTCGTGACGACGTAGCCGACGTTGGCCGCAAGCATGATCCGCCGGCGATCAAACCTGTCCGCCAGGGCGCCGGCAAACCCGCCCAGAACCATTCGCGGCGCCGCCGAGAAGAAGGCGACCAGCGCCAGAGGCGTGGCATGCCCGGTCTGCCGAAAGACGGCGATGCTGACCGCGAGCCCGCTTATCTGACTGCCGAGCAGTGAGATCGCCTGCGCCACGAGCAGGACATAATAGGTCCTGAGCCCAAAGGCCCCAGCGGGCGCCTTCGTGGCTTCGGCCTCGGCCGTTGGCTCAGCTTGCAGGTCACCCATGCTGGCGCTCTTGGTCGAACGACGTCGCGAGCGCGACGACCGCGCCATTCTGTGTGGGTGACTCTCGCATGATCCCTTCCTCACGATGCGTGAGGCGCAGGATCATCCCGTTGGGCTCAGAAGTGTTTGCGCCTGCCTTGCGGAAAACTTGGGAAAAGCTTGCGCAGTCAGCCGTCGAGCCTCACCCGACTCGCGATAGGCTCGTAGCGCACGTCGGTCTTCAGGGTGTCGAAGTGCGGCATCCAGGGGAAGAACATGAGCGTGGGATCGCCGCGCGCAGCCGCGGCGTCCAAGATCGCGAACGCCTCGTCCCTCTGGCCGGCGAGGGCGCGAAGGCTGGCGATGGGCAAGCCGCGACGCATGAAGTGCAACGGCTGCTCCGCGAAGAGGTCAGCCGCCGCGCCGCAGCCAGCCGCGAAGCCCTTCGCCTCGAAGACTGCCCTCAGCGCCGGAAGCCGCTCGGCTGCGACGCCCCAGAGTTCCAGCCCCTTCAGCAGGCAGCCCAGCCACTCGGCCGCGTCGCCGGCCAACACCAGCGCCCAGCCGCGCACGTACCACGCTTCGCCCAGGTCGGGCGCCAGGTTCAAGGTGGCGACGGCCTCGGCGGCGGCCTGGCGATAGCGGCGGGCGAAGAGGAGGATTTCCAGCAACTCGCTGCGAGCCTCCAGCAGGCTCGGCTGGAGGGCCACGGCCCGGCGCGCCGACCGCTCGGCCTCGGCGAAGCGGCCTACGGCGGTCAGCGCCTCAGCCCGGCGGCGGTGCGCGATCACCAACGTTGGGTCGAGCGCAATCGCGCGCTGGAAGGCGGTATCTGCGGCGGCGAAGTCGCGGTCAGCAAGCAGCAGCGCCTTGCCCAGGGTCGCCCAGGCGGCGGCCGAGGCATCGTCCAGGCCAACGGCGGCGCGCGCCGCGGCCTTCGCCGCCGCAGGATCGCCGCCCTGTTCCACGTACTGTCGTGCGATGAGGGCGTCGGCGAGGCCCTGGTGGGCGGGCGACCAACCGGGGGCCTTGGCCATCGCCGCCTCGAAGCAAAGCCGTGCCTGGGCCAGGCTGCTCGGCCGCGGCGAGGCCAGCGCCTGCAGCCCCTGCGCCACCAGCGCGGCGGCCTCGGGCGGTCCGCCGGAGGCGGCGCGCGGGTCGGATCCGTGCGGCGGGGGCTCGACGACCGCGCGATAGCCGCGCTTCGGGACGGTCTCGATGTAGCGGCGCTGGAGCGTCGCGCCGAGCGCCCGGCGCAGTCGGCTGACAGCGGCGGCCAGGGTGTCGTCACCTATGGCGCGGTCGCCCCAGGTGGCGGCGATGATCTCGTCCTTCCCGAGCACGCGCCCGTCCGAGCCGGCGAACAGCAGCAGCAGGTCCATGAGCCGCGGCTCCAGCCGCGCGCGCTCGCCGTCGGCGCCCGTGATGAGGCCACGAGAGGGATCGACCTGCCAGTCGCCGAAGGCGAATGGCCGCTGGTGGCCGGCGCGCGCCATGGGGCGATGCTAGGGCGAAAGCTCGCCTATGTCGCGTCACCGCTGGGCCGGGTGGTCTCCCCATCCGTGGATCTTGGTAGGCCCGGCAGGATTCTACTGCGGCGGATTGTAAGTTCCAATAATTCCTAGTGTTTACAGAATCTTACGCACAATCACCTGTCGGGCCGGGGGCTACATCTGGACCCTCTTTGGACCCTATCCAGGGCAATCGCAATGCGGCCTCGCCGCCAGCCGCTCCGCGCGCAAACGCCAGCCATTTCTTCGCGCCACGTCGCTCACGTGCTGGAAGCGCCTCTGGGGCGGCAACGTCATGGCGTCCAGTCGCCGACGGCCGCCGTTTCCCCGTCGCAGAGGCTGTCGATGAAAGCGCAATAGCGGGGCGCCGCCTTGATCATGACCTCCCGGTGCCTGAGCCAATAGGCTCGCAGACCCGGCTCTTTGAGCGACTGGCGGAAGGTCGCGCGGCCGCGCGCGAACTGCTCTTCACTCAGAAGGCCTGCTTCGTGCTGGCTGAAGTAGTCTTCCATCGCGACCATCGCCACGCCGCAGTGATAATGGAATTGCCGTCGCCGGATCAGCTCCGGCGTCGGCACGCCGCCGTTGCCTTCGATCCAAGCCTGGACAATTTCTGGGTCCATCATGCGCAGGAGCACGTTCGTGGTTCGCGCCGCAGCCCCTTGATGAATCTGAGCGCGCGTGTGGCGCACGCTCAGCCGGGTCTGGATCGCGACATAGATCAACGACGCTGTGGCCGTCAGACCGCTGATCGTCGCGGTGATCGGCGCGATATCGGAAAGCAACGTCGAGTTCTCCCCCGAAGACCCGTGCGGAGCCGCCACAGCTACCGCCTGGCGGAGACGGCGGCTGGCGCCGACGGTAGCCTAGCCGACGGCCGCCAAAGTTTCATCGAGCCAGTCGTACATGCGGCCGTAGGCAAGCCGGCTCGCGCCTGCCTCGCAGTGGGCGCCCGCGCCCTCGGCGTCGGTGAACATCATGAACGTCTTGGGACAGGTGAGGTGATCGAACAGCTCCTGAGCTTGTCCTTGGAAGTAGAGATCCTTCTCGGCGTCGCAGATCAGGGTGGGGCATTTGATTTGCTCGGCGACCCCATCGCGCAGATGGAAGGCCTGCGTCGCAGCCAGATAGGCGCGCGGGGTGTCGACGCCGAAAGCATACATGCCGTGGGTGAAGACCCAGCGTGCGACGCTGCTGGTCTTCATGGCGGTCTCCAACATCGCGTCGAGTTGAGGCGCGCTGGGGGCGAACAGGGCCGCTCGAACCTCCTCGCGCCTGTCCGCCGGAATGCTGGCAAGTTGCGCGATGCCGTAGTCGTAGACCCCGTCATCGGCGATGCAGGCAGCGAGCCGGTGTTCGAAAGCGGCGGCGCGCGGCGCGAGGTAGCCGCCAAGGCTCTCGCCGTGAAAGGCGATCCTCTTCGGGTCGACGTCCTTGCGGGTCAGCGCATAGTCGACGACCGGCGTGACGACCTTTTCCCAATCCGCGCGAAAATGCAGGCCTTGCCGATGGACGGATGCGAACTGACCAGGGCCGTCGAACACCAGCACGTTGAAGCCGCGCTCGACCGCAGCGCGGGCGCCCATCCAGTGCATCTCCTCCGGCGAGCCGTCGAACCCGTTGTTGAGGATCAGCGTCTTGCGAGGCGCGCCCGAGGCGTCGGCCGGGTGGAAGTAACCCGGCAGGGTCGTACCCTCGTAGGGGATCTCCACGGCTTCGATCGCCGGCGCGAAGAGGGCCGCGGCTTGCCTGTAGCAGGCGGTGGTTCGCTCGAAGGCGCGCTTCATGCGCGCGTCATCGGGGTTTGCGTGCAGGAAGAATTCGGCGCTGCGATAGTAGCTGGACGCCCGCAGGAAATTGTCCCGCGCGCTGATCGTGTGGCCCTTCTTGAGCTGCCCGTCAGCCTCGTCGGCGAGCCGGTCGGCGAAGATGCTGTGGGCGTCATACCAACTGTCGTAGTCGCCAGACTTGATGTTCTTGGCGATGGCGATGACCTCGCCGAACTCGGCGCCGCCATACTCGGCCGCGCCAAATAGCCGGGAGATCTCGAACCAGAATTCGCTGTCGTCCTGGAACAGCAAGGCGTCGGTTCCTCCACCTCCGCCCAGGGTAAGTGTCGGGGCGCCGCCTGTCGTTGGGGCGGGAGCTGAAGCCGAGGTTTGATCGGTCATTTTCGGGATCCTCTTCGGAGGCTGTGGTGTCAGGACCAGGGAAGACGTTGACGCGTCGCGCTCAACTGAAGGCGAACTCGGCGATGTCGCTGGCGGTGGAGCGGGCGACGTCCGGGCAGACGACCGGCAGGACTTCAAGCGCATGGCACATGCCCATGAGCTGGCGGCAGCGCGCCGAAACGCCGGCGCCGAGCAGCAGTCGGTAGAAGGCGACGCCCTCGTCGCGCAGCGGATCGCACTCGTTGACGCTGATCACCACCGGCGGCAGGCCCCGGACGTCGTCGGCTTGAGCGAAGGCGGGCCAGGCAAGCGGGTTGCGGGCGTTGAAGGCCTCGATGCCGTAGGCCATGGCGCTGCGGTTGTTTTGCACCGAGATGACGATGCCCTCGTTCTCGGTCGAGGATGGATACTGCGGCTGTGGCCATTCGCCGGCGATGAAGGGGCACATCGCGTAGAGGCCCTTGATCAGGCCGAGGTCGCCGTCCTGCTTCAGCTTCATGCCGACCGCGAGGGCGAGATTGCCGCCGCCGCTTTCCCCCGCGACCACGATGCGCGCCGGATCGATGCCGAGGGCGGCAGCGTTGGCGCTCACCCATTTGAGGCCCGCGACGCAGTCGTTGAGACCGGCCGGGAACGGCGCGATCTCGGGCGACGAGTCGGCGTGCACCGCATTGCGGAAATCGACCATCGCCACGGCGAGGCCGCGCGCGGCGATCATGCGGCCCCAGGCCTTGTAGTTGCCCTCGTAGCAGGAGCTGAACGCCATCCGGCCGCCGTGGATGTAGTAGACGCACGGCAGGATCGCGTCGCCCTGCGGGCGGATGTACTGAATCTTGACCGTGTTGCCATCGGGGGCCGAGGTGAAGGTCTCGTCGCGTACCGTCAGGCCGGTCGATGGCGCGATGTCCTCGCGGTCCATGCTGTCGAAGATCGCGACCTGGCGGGCGTAGATCGCCCGGCCCTCAGGCGACAGTTCCTGCGCCAGCAGTTCCTGCCGGCTGGCCACGTTGGGCTGCGGCGCCCCCGTAGGCACTCCCGCGAAGGCCGCCTTGATCCTGGGATCGAGGCGAGGATCGAGATCAAGCTTCGAGGTCATCTGCCAGGCCTTTCCGGTTTCCTGCTAACGCATCCACCGTGCGTTAAGTGCGACCATACGCCCCTATTGCGTTAACGCAAGCGAATTGCTTTAACAGAATGATGAATGCCCATGACGTCGAATCACCTGTCCGGCGCCGGACAGGTGGCCGATCCGCGCGAGTCCGCGAGTCGGTGCTCCGCGCGACCCTTCAGGCTTTGCAGGAGGACGGGGCTGCAGGCCTGACGATCAGCGAGATCGCACGCCGATCGGGCGTGCATGCGACCTCGATCCAGCGGCGGTGGGGTACGGTCGAGGATGTGCTGTTGGACGCCGTTTTGATCTATAGCCAGCAAACCCTCCCGATCCCGGACACCGGCTCGCTGCGCGGCGACTTCGTCGCCTTCGCCCGATTGATGGCCAGGTACCTTGAGACGCCGTTGGGGAAGATCGTGATGAGGACCATGGCCAACGCCAAAGAGACGTCCGAGCGCGCCAACACCCGTGCCGAGGTCCTGAGGGTCCGTTTCGCGGCCGCCAGCGTCATGGCCGCGAGAGGCATCGAGCGGGGCGAAATCCGACCCGACGTCGAACCAAAGTTCGCCCAGGAGCTGCTGGTCGCCCCAATCTACCTGCGCAGGCTGGTGACCCACGAACCGATCGACGACGCGTTCATCGAGCGCGTCGTCGACGTCCTGCTGCGCGGGCTGGCGGGCTAGGCGTGGGCCGGCCCCGCCTTGCCGCTCGCCAGACCGATCCGGTTCGGCAGCCACTGCGTCACCAGGTCGATCACTTCCGGCAGCTTCGAGGGGCCGCCCAGCACGCAACAATGTCCGATGTCCGGGATCAGATGCACCTCGGTGTTGGGGCGGCCTTGGAAGACGAGGCTGTCGGCCTGCGGGACGAAGTAGTCGTTCGCGCCGTTGATGACGAGCATCGGACCGTTTTTGGACTGGTCGAGCAGCGGGCGCCGGGTGAACTGCTGCACGGCCGCCAGGAATTCCGGATAGGACGGCTCTTGGTCGAAGCCCATATCGTTGCCGATGATGCCCGGCATGCCGAAGGGCAGATTCTTCGCGTTTTCTTCTCCCCAGGCCTTGTCGACCGGACCGCCGAGCACGATCGCGGCGTCGACGGCGCCCGAAAGCCCCGTCATCGCCGAGAAGTTGCCGCCGAAGGAGAACCCGAGATGCGCGACCTTCCCGTTGCCGAGCTTGCGCGCCTCGTTGACGACGCCGAGCACGAGTTCGTCGCCTTTGATGGAAAGCGGGATCGTACTTTCGCCGGTGCCTGCAATGTCGAAGCCCAGGATCGTAATGCCGAGGCGTTGGGCCAATTGCACGTAGATCGCGTGAAGACCCATTTTGTAAGTATCGACGCCGCCGGTGTAGATCAGCACCGGCGCGTTTGCATAATCGCCCGTCACTGAAAACAGATGCACCGGTGTGTTCACTGTCCCGCCTTGATAGGGGATCGCAAGTATCCTGCGCTCGAATTTGACGGGGAAGCTCGGCGCCGCCGCGAGGTAGGATTCAAGCTGGTTTCGCTGCGCCGTTCGCCGCGCCTCGTTGGCGAGGCAGGGGAAGATCGCAAACCCGTAGGCGAACGACGCGAGCAGCGGGTTTCCGGCCTCTAAGTATTTCCGCGCGAAGGCGGACCATTCGTAAGACCATCCGCTCGGCGCGTCGGCCCACATATCCTTGATCGTGGCGTGCAACGTGTCGACGTCGGCCTTCGGGATGCCGAACCCGATGAACTGGCTGTAGCGGTCCTCGAAAGCGGATTCGGGACTCAGGTCGTAAGTGTAGCTCATGACGATCTCCTACCGGGTCGGCGTCTGGCGTCAGGCACGGCGTGCTGCGGCGTGCAGGAATAAATTGCCGTACTAGACAGTACGCATTCCTACTTAGGCCCGGCGGGTTGTCAATCGGAAATCGTACTGTATGGTACGATTATATGAGCGAGACCACATCACCCACTCTAGGCCGCCGCGAGCAGAACAAGGCCGAACGGCGCGCGGCCATCGTCCAACTGGCGATGCGCAGTTTCATTCAGAACGGCTACGAGGCCACGACCATGTCCGCGATCGCCAAGGCGATGGGCGGGTCAAAAGGCACGCTGTGGAGTTACTTCAACTCGAAGGAGGAGCTTTTGGCCGCCGTCATCGACGGCGCCGCCGCCGCGTTCCAGTCGTTCATGGCGACGGTGCTGGACACCAAGCAGGATATTCGCCTGGTGCTCACCCAATTTTGCGAGACGTTCATCGAGCGGATTTCAAGGCCGGAAGCCATCGCGCTACAGCGGCTTGTGGTCGGTCAGGTCGATCGGTTTCCGGAGATCGGACGTGTCTTCTTCGAACACGCGCCAGCAATCAACCACGCGACGCTGACCGCCTATTTTGGCCGCCAGATCGCCGCTGGCGTCATCCGGGCGGGCGACCCCGCCGAAGCGGCCCGCATGCTGCTCGACCTGTGCACCGGCGGCTACCACGATCAGGTGCTCTATGGCATCGAGACCCAGAACAGGGCGATCGAACGGCGTGAAGCCGCTAGGGTGGTGGAGCAATTCTTGCGCTGCTACGCCCCATTGCGCCAAACATAGGCGGCTCTTCGCAGCCGCAGCGGACTTTGCGAGCGAGCGGCCTCAGTGTCCGGCTAGGGTAGATCGTTGCCGTTGGCGGTGCGCCCTATCGCGCACTCGGCGTAGTTCCGAGTTAAGTCAGACCCGGACGCCGTGGCTGGCCGCTGCAGGCGAGACCGGTGACGACCAAAACCCACCCTGGCCCCTTTTTGGACCCCAATCTAGACTAAAAATATAATAAATACAGGACGTTGTGAGAAATTTGGTAGGCCCGGCAGGACTCGAACCTGCAACCAGACCGTTATGAGCGGCCGGCTCTAACCATTGAGCTACGGGCCCAGGAGGGTGGGGCCGGGTAGCATGGTCGGGGCCGCGCCACAAAGCCGGCGTGCGGCTTGCGCTAAGCGGGCCAGGCGAGTGCAATGGGCGCCCGCCTCCGGAGACGCCCCATGAAACCCCATGTCCTCGCCGGCGCGCTCGCCGTCCTCGTCGCCGCGCCGCTGGCCGCCGGCGCCCAGACCGAGGGCCGCTTCGCCGCCACCACCCTCGACATCACCGGTCACGGCGAGGAGCATGTGCCGCCCGACATGGCCACCATCGACCTCGGCGTGATCTCCCAGGGGCTCACCGCCGCCGACGCCATACGCTCCAACGCCGAGGCGATGACCAAGGTGATCGCCGCGCTGAAGGCCGGCGGCGTCGATGCGCGCGACATCGTCACCTCCACCCTCAGCCTCAGCCCGCAGTACGCCTACGGCCAGGGCAGCTCGCCGCGGCTGACCGGCTACCAGGCCGACAACAGCGTCACTGTCACGGTGGAGGACCTGGCCAGGCTGGGGCCGACGGTGGATGCGGTGGTGGGCGCCGGCGCCAACAACGTCAGCCAGATCCGCTTCGGCCTGAAGACCCCCGGTTCGGTGGAGAACCTGGCCCGCTTCATGGCGGTGAAGAACCTCGAGGAGAAGGCCGCCACTTACGCCGACGCGGCCGGCTACCACACGCACCGGCTGGTCAACATCAGCGAGGCCAGCTCCGTCCGCGCCCCGGCGCCGATGATGATGGCCGAGGCCCGCGTCGCCACCGCGACGCCCACCCCGGTCGAGACCGGCCAGATCACGGTCGCTGTCGACCTGACCGGCGAGTTCGAGCTGGGGCGGTAGTTACGCAGCCGCCCGCCGCCTACAGCCCTGCCTTCGCGAACGCGTCGTAAAGCCGGGCATTGATCTCGTGCCCCGGCAGGGCGTTGGCCCCTTCCATCACCGCCGAGTAGACCAGGTCGCGCTTGGCGCTCTGCACCCGGCCCTCGGCCCAGCCCACGGTGCGCGAGCCGTCGGCGGTTGAGGCGCAGCTCTGCATCCGGCCGCCGGGCTGTGAGGCCAGCTGCAGGGCGGCGCGGGCGTTCATCACGCCGCTGGCGTCGCACTCGGGCAGCGGGCGGGCGCAGTTGGCGTCGTCGCCGTACTGGTAGACCACCTTGCCGGTGGCGCGGTCGGCCAGCAGCACGCAGGTGGAGGGATCGCCGATCGCCTGGCCGATCAGGGTGTCGAGCTGGCCCTTGGGCAGGCCCTGGCCGGAGGGTGGCGTACAGGCGGCGAGGGCGGCGGTGGCCAGCGCCGCGATCCCGCGCCAGCCGGCGGATCGGGTTGTCATGGCCCCGCCATAGCACAGCGGACGTCGAGTCGACCCGCCTCGCGTCGAGGCTCAGTTGGCTTGCGGCCCGCCGCGGGTGGGCGGCGGCGGCGGGGGCGGCGGCGGGCGGTTGTTCGGGCGGGTGGCGGCGGCCAGCCGGGCGCGCAGGGCCTCCAGGGTCAGCTTGCCGGTGTGCGCCTCGTCCAGCAGGTCGAAACGCTGGTCGGCGGCGCGCATCCATTCATCGGGGGTGATGTGGCTGTCGAAGTT
>Ga0302325_10007886_pt1 | contig 23508 bp, 19 predicted proteins | sample Palsa_T0_2_FD_201948 | JGI IMG/M metagenome (GOLD analysis project Ga0302325, IMG submission 201948) | Peat permafrost microbial communities from Stordalen Mire near Abisko, Sweden - Palsa_T0_2 | ecosystem: Environmental > Terrestrial > Soil > Palsa > Peat permafrost | place: Sweden: Abisko... | reverse complement strand
ATCGTGCATCGGGATTTGAAGCCTTCCAATATCATGCTCACCCGACACGGCGTGAAGGTGCTGGATTTCGGGCTGGCGAAGATGCTCTCCCGCACCGGCATCACTGAGACCGACGCCATCATGGGCACGCCCGCCTATATGGCGCCCGAGCAGGTGGAAGGGCGCCAGCCAGGGAGCGCCGCAGACTTGTTCTCGCTCGGCCTGGTGTTGTATGAGATGGCCGTCGGGAAATTGCCGTTCCCCGGCGCATCCTTGGGACAGATGCTTTCCAGCGGCGCGCATACGCCTGTGCCAGCGCCATCGCGGGAGCGCGTGGGAGTTCCAGCCAGCCTGGATGGCTTGGTCGCGAAGCTTCTCGACAAGGATCCAGCCAAGCGCCCGCAATCCGCCTCCGAAGTAGCCCGCGAGTTGTCGGCGATTGCGGAGCCGCTGACTGCTCCTCCTCCGCGATCGCGATTGCGCCCGGTCTTGGCGATTCCCGCGATTGTCTTATTGCTCCTGATTGCGGCGGGAGCAGCATGGCTCTATCAGCGTTCCGAGCAGCGGCATTGGGCGCGCGAGCAGGCTATTCCTGAAATCAACAGGCTGGCCGGCGGCACGCCTTTGGCTGCGTTTCTCCTGTTGCAGAAGGCCGAGAAGATTCTGCCTGGCGATCCGCAACTGGCTTCCATCGCGAAGGCGCTGACACGCCGCGTCTCCATCCAATCGTCGCCGCCGGGCGCCAACGTGGAGATCCAGGATTACATGTCCGCCAACAGCGCTTGGCTTTCCTTGGGCGCTACTCCGCTCTCGGGCGTTGTAATTCCCAGCGGCTATTTTCGTTGGAGAGTTTCCAAGCCAGGGGAAGGGCGGATTCTTGTCGCACCCTTCACCGACGACAAAATGGAGTTCGACTTAACGCCTGCTGGAACCCCGGCGGGAATGGTTCATGTTCCTGAAGGCAGAGGCGCTGAGTTTATCGATTTTGTCGGATTTGTGGGCTACGAACTGCCGGCCCACGATATCGACCAGTTTGAAGTGACGAACCGTCAATACCAGGAATTTGTGGACCAAGGCGGCTATCACAAGGGCCAGTATTGGAAACAGAAGTTCATCAAAGACGGCCAGGAGATCGCGTGGAACCAGGCCATGGATCTGTTTCGCGATCCCACGGGCCGGCCTGGTCCCGCCACGTGGGAAGGGGGTCATTTTCCGCAAGGCCAGGCCGATTATCCCGTTTCGGGCGTGAGCTGGTATGAGGCGGCTGCGTATGCCGAATTTGCAGGTAAGAGCTTGCCCACCGTCACACAGTGGTATCGAGCCGCTCCAAGCGCCGCGGCGGTCGACAGCGTCAAGCAGAGCAATTTCTCCGGACGCGGCCCGTGGCGCGTCGGGAGTTTTCCGAACGTCGGGCCTTTCGGGACGTACGACATGAGCGGCAATGTGAGGGAATGGAGTTTCAACACCGTTGAGAAGGACCGGCGCTTTATTCTGGGCGGCGCCTGGCGAACTCAGACCTATCAGGCCATGGATCCTGAGGCCCTTCCTCCGTTTGACCGGTCCGGGCTGAATGGCTTTCGCTGCGTTCGTAACAGCCAGCCGCTTCCGGCAAACGCGACAGCTCCGCTGGTGGGGTCCGCGAGGGATTTTGCCAAGGCCAAGCCGGTGTCCGACGAAATTTTTCAGGCCTACCAGACCATGTACGCCTACGATCGGAATCCTTTGAACGCCCAAAGCGAAGGAATCGTGGAGAATGGCGCGGACTGGACCAAAGAAAAAATAACGATCGACGCGGGTTACGGAGGCGAGCGCCTTCCGCTCTTTCTCTTCCTGCCGAAGAACGTTCACCCGCCGTTCCAGACCGTTCTGTTCTTCCCGAGCGCCCGGGTGAACCTGATGCCCACGAGTCGCGATCTTGGCGATCTGCAATTCGTCGATTACATCATTCAAAGCGGCCGAGCGCTGGTTTACCCAATCTACAAAGGCACCTACGAGCGTGTGGAGCAGCGCCTGGCGCCCGGAGCTTACGGGGATCTGGATCGAACCATCCAGGAATCCAAGGAGGTGAGACGTTCGGTCGATTACCTGGAGACCCGGCCTGATATCGACAAGTCGAAAATCGGGTACCTGGGGGTCAGCCAGGGGACGGCATACGGCGTGATCTTCACGGCGCTGGAACCCCGCTTTAAGACCATCGTCTTCCTGGACGGAGGATTCTTCTTAAACCCCACCTTGCCGCCCAGGGACCAGGTGAATTACGCGCCGCGCATCAAGCAGCCGGTGTTGATGGTGAACGGCCGCTTCGACTTCACGTTCTCCGTCGAACGGGCTCAGAATCCGCTGTTCCGCTTGCTCGGAACTCGGCAGGCGGACAAACGCCACGCCATTTTCGACACTCCTCACGACATCAGCCAAAAGAAGGCCGATCTGTCGAGGGAAGTGCTCGCCTGGCTGGATGAGTATCTGGGCAGGGTCCAGTAAGGCAGCGCCTACGCTTCACGAAGAGCATTCATCGGATCGAGGCGCGAAGCGCGAATGGCTGGGATCAGGCTGGCCGGCAGCGCGACCAATGCCAGCAGCTTTCCGCACTCGCTTCCGATCAACTGAAGCACTCGGGCCAGCTTCCAGTCGCGCATCACGGTGTCGGACGAGACTTTTACCACCTCGGCAGTCTCTTGGACGCTCAGCCCGCCGAAAAACCGCAGTTCGACGATGCGAGCCTTGCGCGGGTCCACTTCGGCCAGCGCGTTCAGTGCGTCATCCAGAGCCACCACTTCGCGCGCCTGAGCCTGAGCCATGTCGATGGTCTTATCCAGGTCCAAGGCCTGCGCTTTGCCTCCGCGCTTGACCGCTGCCTTCCTGCGGGCCCGATCCAGCAGTATCCGTCGCATCAAGGTGGCCGATACGGCGAAGAAGTGCGCGCGATGCCGCCAGTCCACTTCCTGGGCGTTCACCAGGCGCAGGTAGACCTCGTGAACCAAATCCGTGCTTTGCAGGGTGTGTCCTGGACGCTCATTCTGCAACAAGCGCCCGGCCATGCGCCGCAGTTCGCGGTAGACACGCGGAGTCAGTTGCCGGAGTGCCTCGGAATCGCCGTCCGCCCACGCGCGCAGAAGCTCGGTGGTGTCGGCACTGGGTGATTCTGGCATAGAGTCCGTCTTGGTGAGTATAGAATATGTGAGAATAACCTGGTATTAGGTGGGAATGACACCGGAGCGCTGGCGCCAGATCGAAGATCTTTATCACGTGGCGCAGGAGTGTAGCCCCGCCGATCGCGCTGCTTTGCTGGAGTGCACGGATCCGGACATCCGCGCGCGCGTGGAGCGCATGCTCGCGCTCAATTCCGGTGGCCAGATTCTCGACCGATCGGCTGGCGACTTGTTAGCCGACCCTACAAAAACCGTGATTGCCACCGGGACCCAACTGGGCCCTTACCGGATCGAAGCTCAGATCGGCGCCGGCGGCATGGGAACCGTTTATCGCGCCGTCGATACGCGGCTGGGGCGCGTGGTTGCCATTAAGATCGCGGCCGAACGTTACAGTGAACGATTTCAACTCGAAGCGCGTGCAATTTCCACCCTGAACCATCCCCACGTTTGTACGCTCTACGACGTCGGCCCGAACTACCTGGTGATGGAGTTCATCGAAGGCTCCACGCTGGCCGGGGAGATCAAGAAAGGTCCGTTGGCGCCCGAGATGGCGGCGCGTTACGGCGCACAAATCGCGGGCGCACTGGCGGAGGCGCACGCGCTCGGAATCGTGCATCGGGATTTGAAGCCTTCCAATATCATGCTCACCCGACACGGCGTGAAGGTGCTGGATTTCGGGCTGGCGAAGATGCTCTCCCAAACCGGCATCACTGAGACCGACGCCATCATGGGCACGCCCGCCTATATGGCGCCCGAACAGGTGGAAGGGCGGGAGCCAGGGAGCGCCGCAGACTTGTTCTCGCTCGGCCTGGTGTTGTATGAGATGGCCGTCGGGAAATTGCCGTTCCCCGGCGCATCCTTGGGACAGATGCTTTCCAGCGGCGCGCATACGCCTGTGCCAGCGCCATCGCGGGAGCGCGTGGGAGTGCCGGCCAGCCTGGATGGCTTGGTCGCGAAGCTTCTCGACAAGGATCCAGCCAAGCGCCCGCAGTCGGCGTCCGAAGTAGCCCGCGAGTTGTCCGCACTCGCCGATCGGCTGGCCGCTCCACCCCGGCGGTCCCGCGTTCGTCTTCTTTACGCCATCCCCGCGTTTGCATTGCTCCTCGGGCTCGCGGCATGGTTCTACCTCCGATCCAAAGTGCCTGGAAGCCAACCCCCAATCCCTACTAACCCATCCGCCTACACCCAGCTCACCAGCTTTACAGACGCAGCCGTGGGACCCACGCTTTCGCCCGATGGACGTATGCTTGCCTTTTATCGCAGCGATCATTCATTCGGCACGTTGGATCAGATTTGGATCAAACTGCTTCCCAATGGCGAGCCGGTTCAAGTGACGCACGATCCCCGTCCGAAATACAACATCGCGTTTTCCCCGGATGGCTCCGAGATTGCGTACACCGTGTTCGGATTCGAAACCTATACCGTCTCCACGCTCGGCGGCGATTCCAAACTGTTCCTCCCGAATTCGGCGGGACTGAGCTGGCTGGACGATGGCCACGTGCTGTTCTCACAAATCAAGACCGGAATCCACATGGGGATCGTGACATCGAAGCCCGACCGGTCCGACCCGCGCGAGATCTATTTCCCCGCGCACGAGCGCGGCATGGCGCATTACTCGTATCTTTCGCCAGATAAAAAATGGGTCTTGCTAGCGGAGATGGTTTCCGAATTCCGTGCCTGCCGCGTGGTGCCTTTTTCCGGCGGCTCGCCGGGAAGGCAGGTGGGACCCGATGGCGCTTGCACCTCTGCCGCCTGGTCTCCGGACGGAAAGTGGATGTACCTGACAGTCCAGGTCGACGGCCGAAACCACTTGTGGCGTCAGCGTTTTCCCGATGGCCCCCCGGAGCAAATCACGTTCGGTTCCACGGAAGAAGGCGGCACCGCCGTGGCTCCGGACGGCCGCTCTCTGATCACTTCGGTATTCACGCGGCAGAATGTGGTCTGGCTTCACGATGCCAGCGGTGACCGCGCCCTTTCCGCCGAAGGGTACGCGGATGGAGCACCTCCCGTGTTCTCTTCGGACGGAAAACGTTTTTACTATTTGCTTCATCGCGACTCGCCAGAGTCGCCCGCCGAACTGGTGCGCGCCGATCTCGCCTCCGGCAAGAGTGAAGTGGTCATACCCGGCGTGTCGATGCACGAGTATGATATCTCCCCGGATGAAAGAGAGGTGGTCTATTCGACCGACCCCACTGGACAACCTTCCCAGATCTGGATCGCGCCTTTAGACCGGAGCGCTCCCCCGCGCAGGATTGCGGCGAACGGGGAAAGTGTTCCGCAGTTCGGTCCGGACAACGAAGTGCTTTTTCGTTTGACCGATGGCAAAGCCTACTATCTCGCCGCGATGTCGCGCGATGGATCCGGGCGTCGAAAGGTGTTTCCGGATGCAATGATCGAGATAAATGGCATGTCACCAGATCGCCGTCGCATCAGCCTCGTTGTTGCGAACCCACGCGCTGATCGTCCGTATGGGGCTGTTTATTCGCTCGACGGCCGCCCTGCGCAACAGGTCTGCGATGTTCCTTGTACGGTCGTCTGGTCTCCGGACGGGCACTACATTTATATCTATATCGCGCCGGCTTCTCGGGAAAATCTTGGAAGGACAGCGGCGATTCCAGTACCTACTGGCGAGTCCTTACCGCCCATTCCTCCGGTAGCGGTTCACCAGCCGGCGGAATGGGCGAAGGTTGCCGGAGTCAAGATCGTGGAACACGGCAACATTGCGCCAGGGCCGGATCCATCCACGTACGCGTACATCAAACCATCCCTTCACGCAAATCTTTTTCGAATACCGCTGCATTAGCCGTACAGTCACTACTCTTCACGAAGAGCATTCATCGGATCCAGGCGCGAAGCGCGAATGGCTGGGATCAGGCTGGCCGGCAGCGCGACCAATGCCAGCAGGAGCGCCGAGAGGCCGATGGTAAGCGGATCGCTGGGGCTCAGGCCGTAGAGCAGCTTGGCGACGGCTTGGGAGGCGGCCAGCGATAGAACAATCCCCAGCAGCAAACCCGCGGCCAGCAGCTTTCCGCACTCGCTTCCTATCAGCTGAAGCACGTTCGTACGATCGGCGCCCAGCGCCATGCGGATGCCGATTTCACTGCGGCGCTTCGCCACGATGTACGCCATCACGCCGTATAATCCGATGGACGCCAGCAGCGCGGCCAGGAACCCGAAGAAGCCCGAGAGCGTGGCCATCAGGCGCTGGCGCAGCAGGGAATCGGCGATCTCAGAATGGAGCGTATAAAAGTTGAGAGCCATGGCCGGGCTAACGGCAGCCATTTCGCGCTTGATGGCGGCCAGCTGGGAGGCAAGACCTACTTGTGAGCGGGTGAAGATTTCGGCGCCTGGCGCCGGTCTCTCGTCCTGTGCCATCGCCGTAAACACTGTGGGACTGAACGGATCACTCAGACGGCGGTATTTTGCGTCCTTAGTTACGCCGACTATTTCGTAGACGGGCTCAGGTTCGCCGGGGCCAGCTTCAATCCGGATGCGCGTGCCCATTGGACTGGCGCCATTCAGGAATTGCTTGAGGAACGACTCATTGACGATCGCGACTTTGGGAGATTTCAACGTGGCGTCTCGCTCATCGAAGTCGCGGCCGGCTAGCAGCGGAGTGCCGAGCGTCCGGAAGTATCCTGGACTAACGCCGCTGAAGTTGGATATAAAGTGGCCGGCCGGCTTGCCGCCGACGAATTGGAAGCGATCGTTCCAAAGGTCGCCGCTGATGGGTACCACGTACGCCGCTGCAGCCTGTTCCACACCTGGCAGCAGGCGAACGCGGCGGAGGATTTCGCTTTGCACTTCCGGCCACCGCTCCGGCGGGTACTTGAGAGTGGAGAAGTTCACCTCGGTGACCAAGACGCCGCTTTCCTGAAATCCGGCATCCAGCGTCAGCAGCTTGTGCAGGCTGCGAACGAATAGCAGCGCGCCGACCAGAAGCACCAATGAGAGGGCGACTTGCGCGACTACCAGGATGCGGCGCATACCGAAACGCTCGCGAGCGCCGGTGAGGCCGCGGCCGCCGGCTTTCATCAGCGTGCCGGGGTTTGCGCCGGTGGCGCGGAGAGCGGGCATCAATCCAAACAGCAGACAGGTGAGGACGGCCAGAGCGGCGGTGAAGCCGAAGATCCGCCAATCGGTGCCCAGGTCGAGGTAGAGCGGGTTGTCGGTAGTAGTGAGAAATCGGACCAGGTAGCCGCTCAGGAACTGCGCAAACAAAGCTCCACAAGCTGCTCCAATGGCCGCCAGCAGAAGGCTCTCTGCCAGCATCTGCCGCATAAGGCGCGGACGCGATGCGCCGATCGCAAGCCGGACGGCGAGTTCTCGTTCGCGGGCGCTGGCGCGGGCCAGCATAAGACTTGCGAGATTGGCGCAAGCGATCGCCAGCACCAGCGCGGCGATCCCCAGCAGGATTAAGAGCGGACCTTGATAATCCTCTCGCAAGTCCGATACGCCGGATGCCGCGGGATCGGCCGTTAATTTCAGTCCGAGATAGTCTTTCGCCGTGTCCGGAGTGAAGTTCGGCGGCAGCGTCGCCGCGAACAGGCCAGGAGAAATCGCCCGTACGTGGGCGCGCGCTTGGGCCAGGGTCCAGCCCGGCTTCAGCCGGCCGATCACCGCGAGCCACCAGTGATGGCGCTTGGGAGTATGTGAGTTTTCGCCGTTGACGATGGGCTCGGCGCACACGGGAACGGCAACATCGAATGACCGGCCCACCTCGACGCCAAAGAAGCCGGCTTGCGCGACGCCGACAATCTCAAAAGGTTTGCCGTCGAGCAAAATTTTGCGGCCTAGCGCAGATGTCTGACCGCCGTATTCGCGCTGCCAGAACGAATGGCCGAGTACCACGCCAGGCGCGCCGCAGCCCGGCCGGTCGTCCGCGATGGAGAAGACACGGCCCAAAGCCGGATTCACGCCGAGAGTCCTGAAAAAATCGCCGCTGACATAGATCCCTTCGACAGAGCGCACCTCGCCGCCCGCGGCGGTATTAAAGCGGTGCTCTGACCAGGCGAAGAGGCTGGAGAACGCCTGCTGGCGAGATCGAAGCTCATCCCAAAGAGCATACGTGAAGTTGGAACGGCGGCTGCTGAAGTTGCCGGTGCAGCATTTCTGACCGGGGGCGATCTGAATTTCGGCCAGCTCTTGCGCGCTGGTTACCGGCAAGGCGCGCAAACGGACCGCGTCCAGCAGATGGAAGATAGCGGTGTTGGCGCCGATGCCCAGCGCCAGGCACAGAATCGCGACCGTGAAAAAGCCCGGTTCCAGCCGGAAAAGGCGCGCGGCATAGCGCAGATCCTGACCGATGGTTTCCAGAAAGCCGATGGTATTCATGCGGTGCGCGGTCTCCTTGGCGCGCGTGATGTTGCCAAATTTGCGCCGCGCTGCAAAGGCGGCATCGCGCGGATTCATGCCGTGCGCGATGTTCTCGTCCATTTCATGCTGCAGGTAGGTTTCGATTTCGACGGCGAAGTCTTCCTTGCGGCGCGTTCTTCGGAAATATCGAAGCCAGCTCATGATCGCTCCTCATTCCGTCGCGGGACCTAGCACGCGCGCAATCGCGTTCACCATCTGGTCCCAGCGGCTGCGCTCCCTGGCCAGATGCCTTCGGCCGGCCGGCGTGATGCGGTAATACTTCGCCTTGCGGTTGTTCTCCGACGTGCCCCAGAACGACGCGATCAGGCCGCGTTCCTCCAGGCGGTGCAGCGCGGGGTACAGAGATCCGTGCTCTACCTGAAGGATGTCTTCTGAAGTACGCTCAATCGCGTAGGCTATGGTGTGGCCGTGCGCAGGGGCCAGCAGCAGGGTGCGTAAAACCAGCATAGCAAGCGTGCCTTGCAGCATGTCGCCCCGGTCGTCTTTCTGTTTAGGTTGGGCCATGCCCAATAGTCTACCAGAAGATAATCTAGTGGAGCTATTTGATGGCGAGAACGGCGTCCAGGTACGCGCCCGTAACGCGGCTGTCGACCGCCGAAAATCCCGCCGAGCGCAGCAACGCTTCGTATTCGGTGGCGGATCGCTCGCGTCCCTCGGTCGCGATCAGCATATTCAGCGATTGCGTGTGCGCCGCGACATAGCCGGGTTCCAGCAGCTTTTCGGCAATCAGCAGCCCTCCGCTTTCGGGCAGCGCCGCGTAAATTTTAGACAGCAGCCGGTAAATCTTTTCGTCAGACCAATCGTGCAGTATCCTTCCCACAGCGTAGAGGTCGGCTTCTGGCAGCGGATCGTTGAAGAAGTCGCCGGCCATGGTGCCGGGGTAAAGCTTCGCCACCTCCGGAAGATCGAATACCTGCGCCTGCATTTGCGGATAGCGCTCGCGAACCGCTTCCGCCAAATGACCGCTGGCCCCGCCCAGGTCGACCAATCGATGAAAACGGCTGAGATCGAACGCCGCCGCGACGGCGGGCGAACTGATGCGGCCCAGGCCGTGCATGCCCTTGAGGAACTCGCGCTTGGCTTGCTCGGTGCGGAAGAAGCCCGAAAAGATTCCGCCTTCGGTCCCGAAGGTCTGATTCCAGCGCGGCGTGCCCTCGCGGACCGCGTCTTCCAGATGGGCCCACATGGGATAGAGCGCTTCGTTGGAGTAATGAATGTAGCCGCTGAGCGAGTCGGGGCTGTCGGATCGCAGATACTTATCGGACTGCGGCGTGTTGAGGTAAGCTCCGTCGCGTTTTTCTAGCAATCCCAGTGCCACCAAGGCATCGAGCAACCGGTCGAGCGCCTTGTAATCCGGGGGCCGCGCGCCATCGAAGATGCCGAGCTTCACGGCCGCGAACATGGTCTTGGACCGGCGGAACGCGTCCATCAGTTCAAGAATGTTGTCTGCCTTGCATGCGTTTTGCATGGTCATAGCCGATCGGCTCCAGCACCTTCCCCGAATAACGCACCGTACCCGGCTTGCCTTTGGTGATACTGCCGATCCGAAAGCCCGGAGCTTTCATTCGCGGCGGCGCGGTGAAGAGCAGTTCGTAGTCTTCGCCGTCGTGCAGCGCCTGGTCGAGCGTAGCGCCTTTGAGCAACGGCAGGTGGTCCAATTGCGCTGAGACGCCGGAGGCTTTTGAGAGCCGGTGGAGATCGAGCGCCAGCCCGTCGCTGATGTCCATGCAGGCCGTCGCCACTCCCAGCAGCTTGCGGCCGAACTCGAGGCGAGGCGTGATTGAGCGCTTGTTGCGCCATCCGCCCAGGGGCCCGGAAACATACAGGGCATCGCCTGCCCGCGCCCCGGAGCGCAGCAGTGCCCGGCCCTTGGCCACCGAACCGCATATAATTACGTCGCAGAAGAATCGGCCGGAGTGCGAGATATCGCCGCCGGCCAGCGACGTTTTCGCTTTTCGCAGCAACTTGTAGATGCCGCGATAAAAGCCGTCAATCCATTGCTCGTCCGTCCAGGGCGCCAGCGCCATCGACACCAGGCAGTACAGCGGCGTTCCACCCGTGGCCGCGATGTCGCTCAAGCTGCGTGCAACCGCTCGCGCGCCAATCTCTTCAGCGCTCCTCTCGCGCGTGAAATGGACGCCTTCGATACTGAGATCCGCCTTAAGCAGCAGGTCCTGGCCGGCGGGCGAGGGGATCACGGCGCAATCGTCGCCGATCAGCGGAGAACGGCGGCGAAGCTTTCCGATGATGCTGTCTTCTGTCACTGTGCTTTTGTCAGGGCGCCGCGGCTACCAAACCGGACGGCAGTTCTTCGCCAAATACTTTGCCGAGATCCTCTTCCACTTCGCCTTCGAGCGCGGGCAGAAGCGCCTCGGGAATTCGTTTGCGGATGTTCTCGATGGTCGCCGGGTTCAGATCGCGCGTGGAATCGCCGGTGCGCCGGGCGATTGAGACCACGGCGTCCTCGGTCTTCGGTATCTTGATCAGAGCTTCGATCCAACGCGTCGCCGCCGGCACGGGCAGCACCTGATTGATCGGACCATAGAACAGCTTTCGCGCGCCGAGCCGGGACAAGCACCAGAGCCCGGTCTCCACCATCTCGCCCTTCTTCACTTGCGCGATGAGCGCGTCGCCCAGTTGGGTCTTGGTTTGCAATGGCAGCAACTCCAGGCTGGAACCGGTACGCCACATTTCGCGCAGCAGGCTGTTGTTGATCCGCGGGCGCTTGGAGCCACGCGGCAACAGGAGCGGAGAAAGGCGCTGGAAGATGTCCACCTGCTGGTTCTTGTTAAGACCACCCGCGACGCGCCCCCAAAAGATCCACCAATCAATCTCGTTCTGCACTTGATTGGCGAACTGAATGCCGCCCGCATAAATGCGCCGGGCCTGCTCGATGCGGAATTCGTCGCCGGGAAATCCGAAGCCGGGACGCAGCATGAAGCCGGTCAGATTCAACCAGCGCAGCTCGAGGGCAGGGGATTTGCGGCGGCACTCGGCCAGTTCCAGCAATCGATCACTTAATCTTCGGATCGCGCTGATAGGCCAAGAGTTGCGCCCCAGCGCCAAGGTCTGTTCCAGCTTGGACGGCAGTTCCTCCGGAGTTAGAGTTCCAGTGCGGAACGCGGCTTCGAGTAAAGCTTCCGCTTGCGCTACGGCTTCGTCGCTGACTACCGCCGCAGGTTTGCCGCCGGTGCGAGCGCCCGCCGTTTTACGGAGTTCAAACTGGAGGCGCCAATGATGCTCGCTGATTTTCGAATCGGCCCAGACTTCCAGTGTTCCGACCTCGGTAAGATGTGCGCGCAGCTTTACGGGCACTAATCGTTCGCCCGCTTTGCCGAAGCGGATGACGGCATTCAGCGGGGCGTGTAAATGCAATTCGGCGGCCTCTGAGCTTGGAAGCAAGCGTCCCACCGGATCGTCGATGCGCGTCAGCGAACTGTACAAACGAAACGACACCGGCTTGTTCGCCACCAAATGCAAATCCTGACTGTCGAGTTCCAGCGTCTGGCCTTCCTCGGCGCCGCGCGGCACCAGACAAACCGCTTGGTTGCCGCCGACGCCGACGTAGTAGGAGCGCGGAAGTCCGCCGCGAACCAGCAGACCCGCGCCGGTGGCTTTGACGTAAGAGTAGTAAGCCGCGCCCACTGCGACCGCGAGATCCAGATCGCGATTCTCCAGAATTGCCGGACGCCGTCCATACCAGCGCTCCATTACATCGGCGACGCGCCGCTGGCAGATTTCGGGAATGAAGAATCCGCCGTTGAAGAGCACCGCGTCCGGCTTGGCGTCTTCGTTCGCGCTCAGGAACGCCGCCAGATGACGCGTTATCGCTGGGTCTGAGACGTACGGCAATCCGAGCTCGCGGAACAAGCTGCGCTTCTCTTCAGTGGGCTGGTCATGGATGCCGCAGAATGGCAGGAAGCCTTCGAGCGTCAGCTCCAGAGCTTCTTCGCGCGTGATCTCGGTCCTGAGAGTGCCGCCCACCAGCGACGATCCCGCGCCCAAGACCGTGATCTCCACGGTTTCGAGACTTGCATCCGCCAGCATGCGTTCTTTGGCCGCCGCGCACTGCCGCCGGAGAGCGGTGCGTTGCCGTATCGACAGTTGTGCGCCAAGTTTCGATTCCACCAGCCAGGCCAGCGTCAGATCCAGGTTGTCGCCGCCGAGCAATAGATGCTTGCCTACCGCGGTACGCGTAAACTCAATGCGGTCGCCATCGCGATGCACGCGGATCAGCGTGAAATCGCTGGTGCCGCCGCCGACGTCGCACACCAGCACCAGTTGCCCGTCGAAAAGGCTCTTCTGCGATTGCGCCAGATGATTGGCGATCCAAGAATAAAACGCCGCCGCCGGCTCTTCCACCAGCGTGAGCTTCTCGATCCCGGCGGCATGTGCGGCTTCGACGGTGAGCTCGCGCGCCTCTTCATCGAACGAGGCCGGAACCGTGAGCACTGCCTCTTGCGAAGCGAGCGGCGCGTTGGGATGCGCCTGGTTCCAGGCATCGCGAATGCTCGACAAAATGGCGGTGGAAACGTCCACGGGCGAAAGTACGCGTCCGTTTTCCTGCGCGTCCCAGGGAAGGATTTTGGCCGTGCGATCCACTTCCGGATTGGACAGCCAGGATTTGGCCGAATGTACCGACTTGGTGGGAACCAGCGCTCCTTGCTCGCGCGCGTAGGCGCCGACGTAAGTTTGATCGCCCAGGAACAAAAACGACGGCAGCGTCCGGCGCGCTTCCATCTGGCCGGGCGCCACGTACTGCGGGATGGCCAGCACCTGAATCTCCGGATAGTCCGGCAGTTCGCCGTGAATTTCTGGAATGTAAGCGAGCGCGGAATTGGTGGTGCCGAGGTCGATGCCGATGTTCATCGCGAGCTGCTCGATCCGGCTACTCGATTTCCACTTCCGCGGGCGCGATCACCATGGCGCTCGAACCGGGTGTGAACGGCGGCAAGTCGATTTTCTCGGCCTTCCAGCCTTTGTGCCGCAGCAGGCCGCCCGGCGCCTTGCCGTTGACCGGCACGTTACCCAACAGTTTCACGGTCGCAGGATCGTTGGTATCCAGCTTGGTAAAGCTGCCTTCCACGCCGTCAATCACGGGGGCCAGGAGCAAGTAACGGGTCAACGAGTCGCGACATCGCTGGTGCAAATCGCGAATCGCCGCCCCCACCTGATCGTCCGAGAATGCGCTGATATCTTCCATCAGAAAGTCGATCAGGCGTGAGTCGCGCTGCAATATGCCCAGAATCTGGAGCGCGCCATCCCAGGGTTGCGCGGCGCGGACCGCAGGCGCAGGCTTGGCGGCCGGTTGCGGCTTCTTTTGTGGTGAAAGACCAAGCTCCTGCGCGATTCCGGCCGGCAATTTGCCGGTGAATAGGATGGCGAAGAAGCTACGGAAGGCTAGTACGATCCTGCTCAAAATGATCCTCTACGCTTAGGATACACGCTCACTGGACTCGGCTGGATCGGGCATCGGGAATGGTTCTTCATTTGCAACACACTTAATTGTATGCCGGTGCGATTTATAGATCGGCGGGACGCCGGAAGACAGCTCGCTCCAAAACTCATGGGTTATGCGGACGATTCGGGCGTCTTGGTGTTGGGCTTGCCGCGGGGAGGCGTGCCTGTTGCTTATGAAGTGGCTCGGGCGCTGCACGCGCCACTGGACGTGTTGGTGGTCCGCAAACTGGGCGTGCCCGGTCAGCGCGAATTGGCGATGGGCGCCATCGCAAGCGGGGGGCTGCGCGTACTGAATGCGGATGTAATCGACGCTTTGCGGATTTCTCCGGCCGTGGTGGAAGCCGTCGCCGCTAAGGAAATACGGGAGTTGGAACGTCAGGAGCGAACCTGCCGCGGTGACGGGGCGCTTCCGAAGTTGGCGGGCCGGACCATCATCGTCGTGGACGACGGCCTGGCCACGGGATCCACCATGTGGGCCGCCGTCGGAGCGCTGCGGCAAAGCAATCCGGAGCGTATCATCGTGGCCGTGCCCGTGGCCGCGCCCGAAACCCTGCACCGTCTTCGGGAGCAAGTCGACAGGGTGGTTTGCTTAAGCGCGCCTCCCGATTTTCACGCCGTCAGTTCGTGGTACGAGGATTTCTCGCAAGTCAGCGATGAGGAAGTCCGCAAGTTGCTGGAGTCTTCTTCACAGAAAGGGACGTACGATGAAGATGTATCACGTAGGGCAAGCGATTGAGCATCAGCCAGTCACGGTGGAAGTAGAGGGAGCCGCCTTGGAAGGCTACCTGAGCTTGCCAACGGCGCCCATCGGGGTTGTCGTATTCGCGCACGGCAGCGGCAGCTCGCGGCACAGCCCGCGCAATCGGTATGTCGCCGACGTGCTCAACGAAGGCTCGCTCGGGACTTTGCTGATCGATTTGCTGAATGCGGACGAGCAGGAAGTGGATTTGCAAACTTCGCAGCTCCGTTTCGATATACCGTTCTTGGCGAATCGCCTGGAGGCTGTCACCCAATGGCTGCGCAACCAGCCGCAGGTGGCTGCTCTGAAGATCGGTTATTTCGGAGCCAGCACGGGCGTAGGCGCGGCGTTAGTGGCGGCTGCGAAGCTTCCCCGGCTGGTTCACGCGGTGGTGTCGCGTGGAGGCAGGCCCGATCTTGCGGGAGAGGCATTGGGCGGCGTCCAGGCGCCCACGCTCGCAATCGTCGGCGGCAGTGATCCCGCCGTCCTGGAGTTGAACCGCAGCGCCTTGGCGTGGATGCACTGCGTGAAGGCGTTGCATGTGATTCCCGGCGCCAGCCATCTGTTCGAGGAGCCCGGCGCCTTGGAAGAGGTCGCGAAACTGGCGCGAGCGTGGTTTATCGCGGAGCTTACGTAAGGGGGAAGCAGCTCGGCTAAGGGTCGGTTCTCAGCCTTGCCGCGGGCCGCGCAGAATGGCGGATTCCTTGATCTTGGCCAGTTCGCGGCGGGCGATGGCGGCCCAGGCGCTACCCGGATCCATGCTCAAGTATGCCTTCCAATGCCGCACCGCCTTCAATGGCTGTCCCATGGATTGATGGAGCAGCGCGATGTTGTAATGCGCGTCGGCGTAGCGGGGATGAATGCGGATGGCGGCGACATAGTGAATGAGAGCGGCGGACCGGTCGCCGCGCTCGTCGTAGAGATTGCCGAGATTGAAATGCGCTAAAGCGTATTCCGGATCAACTTCCACGGCCTGACGATAAAACTGCTCCGCCTGACGCCAATCCCGGGCGTTGAAATAGACTGTTCCCAGGTTCACCAGCGCGCCCGCCGATGTAGGATCGATCTCGGCCGCCTTCTGATATGCCGCGATCACTTCCGCCACCGGCGCGCCGGTCTGTTCCAACTCCAGGCCCTGTTCGAACCAGCGCTCAGCTTCGCGCCGGGATTTCAATTTGCGCGCGGCTTCGGACTCCTCCCCGTGGCTGGGGAAAGACAGCAGCTTGCTGAGTTCGGCTTGATCGAAGTTCAGTATCAGTTGGCCGGAGATGGCTTCCATCTTCTTGTTGCCGGCGAACTGGACTTCAATCTTCCGCCCTTGCGAGTAAATTCTTACTTCGCTAAGCGGATTCTCGAATTCGCGAAAATGCTTGCGCACGGCGTGGACGGCCTTGCGGATTTGCATCGGGGAAACGTTGCTCTTGCGCAGGCCAACCAGAGTTCGCAAAGCTAGGATATCGGAAAAGCTGAAGGCTGCACCGGGCGGCAGAAGATTCTGCTTCTCCCAGCTTGCGAGTTGACGCTTGGAAACGCCCAACTGCCGGCGAACCTCTTCGCGCGAGTAGGCCTGCTGAGTTGCTGGAGCGGGCACGGTGAAAGTTTAACAGAGGGGCGGGCCAGGACGTGGCCTTAGTCGAAATCAAAAAGCTCGGCGACGGGAACCCAGATGTCGGGATCTCTTGTCGTAAGCACGCCGGATTCCGCTTCCACCATGCCCGCCTTGGTAGCGACGTAACCTTTGCGCAAGCGCGGATTGACGATCCAGATGTAGGGCACGCCGAAACGCAGGTAGTCGTCGATCTTTTCCTGCATGTAATCCATGGTGTCGTCTTTGGAGAGAACTTCGATGCACAGGTGAGGCGGGTTCTTGAAAATCTCGTCTTGAAATTGAGAAGCTTTTACCACCGTGACGTCCGGAATTCGAAACCTCGTCGGACTGACCTGAACCCGTTGCTCCGGGTAAACCTTGATACCCCACTCCTTGCGTCGAGTCATCAAATAATGAATCAGGTTTGCCTGAATCGTACTGTGCGTTTTCTCACCCAAGTTCCGCTCCACAATCCTGCCGTCGATGTACTCGCGGTCAGGAGAGTAGCTGGTACTCAGGTAGTCTTGAACCGAAACGAGAGTTGCCGCTCCCATACCTGCTCTCAGAATACCTCTTAGGTTGAGCCGGCGTTGATCGGAGAGTTAGTCGAACAACTCGGCGATGGGAACCCGGATGTCAGGATCGCTAGTTGTGAGCACGCCGGATTCAGCTTCGACCATGCCAGCCTTAGTGGCGACGTAGCCTTTGCGCAAGCGCGGATTGATGATCCAGATGTAGGGGACGCCGAAACGCAGGTAGTCGTCGATTTTCTCCTGCATGTAATCCAAAGTGTCGTCTTTGGAAAGGACTTCGATGCACAGGTGAGGGGGATTTGTGAAAATCTCGCCTTGAAATTGAGAACCTTTCACCACGGTTATGTCAGGGATGCGAAAACGGGTGGGACTTACCTGGACACGTTGTTCAGCGTAAATCTTGATGCCTAGCTCCTTGCGTCGTGGCCCAAGATACAGAATCATGTTTGTTTGAATCGAGCTGTGCGTCTTCTCGCCCAAGTTCCGCTCCACAATCCTGCCGTCGATGTACTCGCGGTCAGGAGAGTAGCTGGTACTCAGGTAGTCTTCAACCGAAACGAGAGTTGCCGCTCCCATACCTGTTCTTAGGATAAACCCTTGGGCGCTCCGATTCCACGGGCGATGAGTGGGCTATTCAAAAAGCTCGGCGACGGGAACCCGGATGTCAGGATCGCTCGTTACGACCACGCCGGATTCCGCTTCCACCATGCCCGCCTTGGTAGCGACGTAACCTTTGCGCAAGCGCGGATTGATGATCCAGATGTAGGGGACGCCGAAACGCAGGTAATCGTCGATTTTCTCCTGCATGTAATCTAGGGTGTCGTCCTTGGAGAGAACTTCGATGCAGAGGTGAGGCGGATTTTTGAAAATCTCGGCTTGAAATTGAGAAGTTTTCACCACCGTAACGTCAGGGATGCGAAAACGTGACGGACTGACCTGCACTCGTTGCTCAACGAAGGCTCGGACGGGAAGTTCCTTGCGTCGATCCCAAAACCAGCCAAACAGATTTCCCTGAATCGAGCTGTGTCTTCTCGCCCAAGTTCCGCTCCACAATCCTGCCGTCGAGATACTCGCGGTCAGGAGCGTAGCTGGTACTCAGGTAGTCTTCAACCGAAACGAGAGTTGCCGCTCCCATACCTGTTCTCAGGATACCTTCTTACGTTGCGTCGGCGTTCTTCGGAGAGTTAGTCAAACAACTCGGCGATGGGAACCCGGATGTCGGGATCGCTAGTTGTGAGCAGGCCGGATTCAGCTTCGACCATGCCGGCCTTGGAGGCGACGTAACCTTTGCGCAAGCGCGGATTGATGATCCAGATGTAGGGGACGCCGAAACGCAGGTAATCGTCGATTTTCTCCTGCATGTAATCCAAAGTATCGTCTTTGGAGAGGATCTCGATGCAGAGATGGGGTGGAGCGGTAAAGATCTCGCCAACGGTCTGAGAAGATTTCACAACCGTCACATCAGGGACGCGAAATCGCGTCGGGCTTACTTGCACGCGCTGCTCGGGTATGACCTCGATCCCAAGCTCCTTTGACCGGAGGTCAAAGTAAACGATCAGCCTTCGCTGGATTCTATTGTGCGTCAGTTCGCCCAAGTTCCGCTCCACAATCCTGCCGTCGAGATACTCGCGGTCAGGAGAGTAGCTGGTACTCAGGTAGTCTTCAACGGAGACAAGAGTTGCTGCTCCCATACCTGCTCTTAGAATACTCCCGCTGGTGGCCCGAACGTCGATCGTACCAGTTCCATGCCCTCCTCTTTGCTCCGAATGCGCGCCTCCAATTGCGCGTCTTCGGCCACTTCCAGCATGCGCGAGAAGTCCGGCCCGGGCGCATACCCGGCGGCGATCAAATCGTCGCCTGTCACCAGCCTCGGCGGACGTAGTTCCTCCGGCGCCGTTTGTTCGAACCTGGTCTTCGCAAAGTTATAATTATCGAGATGCCCATGGCTCGATGAGCAGTCCAGCCGATGCAATTCCAGGTGTTCTTCAAACGCTGGCAGGCGCAGCATCCGCTTGAGCGTGCTCTCACGCATCTGATGCACGTGTGAAAATCGCATGTGATTCGCGATCAGAGCGATCACCTGATCGATTTCCGCGTTTGAGAACTTCAGCCGGTTGAGGATATCGCGCGCTATTCGCTCGCCCAGCTCGACATGCCCGTCGAACCGGATTCGATCGGCGACGCGGAACGTGCCCGGCTTGCCGGCATCGTGCAGCAGGACGCCCAGCGCCAGCGCGGGCGAAGGCGATTCGAGGCCCTCCAGCATAATCAGCGTATGCGTCCACACATCGCCCTCGGGATGAAACTCGGGCGGCTGCGCAACGCCTTTCAGCGCGGCCACCTCAGGCAGAATGTCGCCCAGCAGGCCGGACGCGTCCAGCAGCTCAAACCCGCGTCGCGCGCCGCCTTCGGTGAGGATACGAACCAGCTCGTCGCGAATTCGCTCTGGCGAAACCCGCAGAATATTAACGTGCAGCTTCTGGATTGCAGCCAGAGTGGCGGGCTCGATTTCGAAACCGAAGCGTGCCGCAAAGCGCACGGCCCGCAGCATGCGCAGATGGTCTTCTTCAAAGCGCTGCTCCGGATCGCCGATGGCGCGGATAACACCGGCGCGCAGATCGGGCAATCCGTGGACCAAGTCGATGACGGAGGAATACAAGGTAGACGACGAAGGCGAGCAACTTAAGACCGTCGGGTCGAGCAACAGCGCGTTAATGGTGAAGTCCCGTCGCAACACATCCTGCTCGGGATCTGTTTCAAACACGACGCGCCCCGGATGCCGCCCGTCCGCGTAAGAATGATCGCTGCGGAAAGTTGCGATTTCTACGCCATCCACCAGCACCACGCCGAATTGCGCGCCCACCAACTGGGCTCGAGGAAACAGCCGGAGCAACTCGTCCGGGCGGGCGTCGGTTGCGATATCATAGTCCGACGGTTCGCGCCCCAAGACCAGATCGCGCACGCAGCCGCCCACCAACCAGGCCTGGAAGCTGTTTGAGCGCAACTCGGACGCGATCTCGACTGCCCTGGTTTGGTTCATGAGTTTTGGCTCATCTGGTTCGGTTCATGAAGGTCCGGCTCATAAGATCCGGCATACGATCATCGTAAGATAGAATATTCGACTCAAGTTAGAATGGTCATGGGAACATCCCGATAATGTCAACGGAAGTAGGCAAGCCGTCCTCAACCACCGCCAAGGTTGTGGTGGCCACCACCGTAGCTCTTTCCTTCATCAGTTTTTGGCGCGGCGCTTCCATCGTTCTCGCCGATCTGGCGTCCTCGGCATTTTATGCCGGTGGCATTGCCGAGACAGCCGTCGGACCAGCCGCCCCCTGGTTCGTGCTCGGGGTCATGCTCTTCAGCTTTGCCGTGCGCTCGGTGTACATGGAAAGCTGCAGCATGTTCGTGCGCGGAGGCGTGTACATCGTGGTCAAAGACAGCATGGGCCCCTTCATGGCGCGGCTGTCGGTTTCCTCGCTGGTCTTCGACTATATCCTTACCGGACCCATCAGCGTCGTCAGCGCAGGCCAATATCTGGGCCACTTACTGGATGAAATCGCGAAGATGCTCGGCCAGTCGTTCCCGTTCAACGTGAACTACTTTGCGGCCTTCTTCGCTGTTATCGTGACGGTGTACTTCTGGTGGCAGAACACCAAAGGCATGCACGAATCCAGCGGCAAGGCGCTGCGCATTATGCAGATCACCACCGTCATGGTGGTGGCGTTGTTGATCTGGTGTCCGCTCACCATTTTGATGCGCGGCCATTTCAGTTTGCCGCCGGCGCCGCTGCCGCGCAATTTGCGATTTACCAACGAATCCTTGGGCTGGTTCAGAGGGACCATTTTCCCGGCGATCCCGGCCATCGCCTTGATTATCGCCTTTGGACACTCGCTGCTTTCCATGAGCGGATTTGAAACGCTGGCGCAGGTCTATCGCGAGATCGCATACCCGAAGATGAAGAATCTGAAGATCACCGCGAACATCGTCTGCTGGTACGCGGTAATCTGCACCGGCGTCATTACGGTGTTTGCCGGCATCATCATCAGCCCCGCCGATATTCGCGACCACTTTTCCGATGACTTGCTGGGCGGGCTGGCGATGCGCCTGGTGGGACCTGAATTGGTGAAGCTCGCCTTCCACATTTTCGTCGTGATCGTGGGTGTACTCATCCTTTCCGGCGCCGTGAATACATCCATGATTGGCGCCAATGGCGTCTTGAATCGGGTGGCAGAAGATGGTGTTTTGCTGGATTGGTTTCGCAAGCCCCACAAACGCTTCGGCACCACCTTCCGCATCATCAACCTGATCACGCTCTTGCAACTTGCCACCATCGTCATCAGCCGCGGCGATGTTTACCTGCTCGGCGAAGCGTACGCCTTCGGCGTGGTGTGGAGCTTCTTCCTGAAATCGTTGGGCGTGCTGGCGCTACGCTACCAGCGGCACGACCAGGAATACAAGTTCCCCTTCAATTTTCGTTTGTCCGGCGTTGAGATTCCGGTGGGCCTGGGTGTGACGACGTTGATTCTGGGTTTCGTCGCCGTCGCCAATCTGTTCTCGAAGGAATACGCCACCATCTACGGCGTGGGCTTCACGCTGATCGTGTTCGCCGTGTTCACGCTTTCCGAACACATCAACGCGAAGAAGCGCAAGCTGACATCCGAACATAAGACGCTGGAAGAGTTCAACCTGGACCATCAGCCGCAGGTGAACGCGGCCACCTTGCATGCGCGGCCCGGTTGCGTGCTGGTGGCGGTGCGCGACTATCACAACATGGAGCACCTGAAGAAGGTTCTCGAAAAGATCAACTTGCGCCGCCACGACATTGTTGTGATGACCGTCCGCACCATTTCCACCGGCGCGGGCGAATACGATCTTTCGGACGAGCAGATGTTCAGCGATTACGAGAAGGAGCTGTTCAGCCACGTGGTGGAGATGGCCGAGAAGGAAGGCAAGCCCGTGGAGTTGCTGGAGGTCCCGGCGGTGAATCCTTTCGACGCCGTGGTGCAGACCGCAACCAGGCTCAAAGCTTCGCGGCTGGTGACGGGCGTCTCGCCGAAGATGACGTCGGAAGAGCTGGCCCGCCGCATCGGTCTGGCCTGGGAAAGCCAGCCGGAACCGCGCCACGCGTTTTCGCTCGAGGTGATCAGCAAGGACCGGCCCTCCATGTATGTGAACTTGGGTCCGCACCCGCCGCGCCTATGGCCGGAGGATGTCGACCGTCTGCATGAGTTGTGGCTCAAGCTGAGCGATAACGAGAGAGTGGGATCGCGGCTGCACCATCGCGACATCGTTGGCCTGGCGCTGCGCCGCCTGGAAAAGGATCTGGCCGACGGTAAACGGGACCAGGTAATGAACGATCTGGATCACGAGCTTCGCAAGGACTGAGATTTCCGCTATGCGCGCATGGATCATTGGAACTATTCTGACGGCAGGTTATTTAGGGGCCGCGACCATCCCTCGGCAATCGCCCGACTTCACCGTCCAGTTGACCGACGGGAAGCAGATCAAGGTGAGCGATTACCGCGGCAAGGTCTTGTGCCTCACCTTTATCCTGACCACTTGCCCGCATTGCCAAAGAACGACCCAGCTTTGGGATAACCTTTACCCGCAGCTGGCCTTCAAAGGCTTCGCTGTAGTGGAAGCCGCGCTCAACGACAAGCCTGACATTCCCTCGTTCGTCTCGCAATTCAAGGTACCGTTTCCGGTTGGCACGGCCGGAGTAGTTCCGGCCTGGGACTACATTCAATGGCCCAGAAGTAAGATCGCCCAGGTTCCTTTTCTCGTGTTCATCGACCGCAACGGAGTGATTCGCGCGCAGTACACGGGCGCGGACGAAAAGTTCTTCGACAACCAGCAGGAGCAGCACATGCGCGACGAAGCCGACAAGCTGCTGAGCGAAGGCGCCGGCCAGGCCAAACCCGCGCACAAACCCGCCAGTTGACACGGATCGTGGCCCATCGTGGCGCGTCCGCTGAAGCGCCTGAGAACACGCCGGAGGCGTTTCGAAGAGCCATCGAAGTGGGCGCCGACATGATCGAATTTGATGTCCGCAGCGCAACGGACGGCAGGCTGATTGTTTCACACGATCCGATTCGAGAGCCGCCGGTTCAAGTGCCTACGCTCGAGGAAACGTTGCGTCTCGTCCAAGGCCGCATTCAGCTGGATGTGGAACTGAAAGAGCCGGGCTGCGAGCGGGACGCGATCGATCTGCTGCTCCGGTATTTTACTCTGGACAACTTTTGTATCACGTCGTTCCTCGCGCCTGCTCTGCGCGAAACTCGCGTCATCCATCCCGACGTTCGAACCGGCTTGATATTCGCAAGTTGGAACGAGAGTACGCGCACCGCCTGCCTGAGCCCCGACGCGGATTTTCTAGTGGCGCATTATCGCTTGCTCGACGAAGCCCAACACGTCGGAAAACCCCTGTTTGTGTGGACCGTGGATGATCCGGCTCTCACGCGCGCGCTCTTTAAACGCCCGCTCGTGGAAGCCATCGTTACCAATAATCCCAGCCAGGCGCTCGCGCTACGCCAGGAACTTTAGCAGTCTCCTAGCTTGCTAACTACTTTCCGGCGCAAAAATGACCTTTCCGAACGAAGGCGGCCTTGCTATGGAGTTTTTGCGGATGTTGGGACGTTACTTTGGGTAACTCTGGTGCGGCCAGGCCTTCGGAGTTCATCCATG
>Ga0302325_10007884_pt1 | contig 23509 bp, 20 predicted proteins | sample Palsa_T0_2_FD_201948 | JGI IMG/M metagenome (GOLD analysis project Ga0302325, IMG submission 201948) | Peat permafrost microbial communities from Stordalen Mire near Abisko, Sweden - Palsa_T0_2 | ecosystem: Environmental > Terrestrial > Soil > Palsa > Peat permafrost | place: Sweden: Abisko... | reverse complement strand
GTCGACTTCCCCGAGCCGTTCGAGCCGACCAGGGCGATGATCCCGTTCTCGGGGACGACGAGCGAGACCCCGAACAGAGCACGGTAGGTGCTGTAGGCGGCCGACAGGTTCTCGACCTCGAGGATGGGGGGGCTCATGCCGTGCGTCCCAGATAGGCCCGGCGCACCTCGGGGTCGGCCACGACCGACTCGAATGTCCCCTGAGCGATGATCTCGCCCACCTCGAGCACCACGACACGGTCGACCGCGGTGCGGACCATCTCCATGTCGTGCTCCACCAGCAAGACCGCCATGCCCTGTTCACGTTGCACGCCGCGTAGCACCGCGGCGAGCGCCGCGGTCTCGGTGATGTCGAGTCCCGACGACGGCTCGTCTGCCATGAGGAGCCGGGGTTCACCGCACAGCGCCCGGCCCAGCTCCACCAGCCGACAGTGGCCCAGGCTGAGCGCCGCGACCGGCACGTCGGCCATGTCCGTCAGGCCGACGAGCCCCATGACCTCTTGGACGCGCTCGAGCTCTTCGGGACGGGGCCTGGCCATGTTCAACAGGTCCTTCCACAGTGCCCCGTCACCGCGATGGGCGCGTACCGCGACGATCATGTGTTCGCGCACCGACAGCTCGGGGAACACCTCCACCCGCTGGAAGGTCCGGCGGATGCCGAGCCTGGCTCGCAGATAGGCAGGCATGTCGTCGAGCACGTGACCGTCAAAGGACACGGTCCCGCTGTTGGGGCGGAGCTGCCCACACATGCAATTGAACAGCGTGGTCTTACCGGCTCCGTTGGGCCCCACCAGACCGACTGCTTCGCCGGGCGCCACGGTCAGCGATACGTCTTTCAGCGCCGCGATCCCACCAAATCGAATGGAGATGTTCCGGGCATCGAGCAGGGGCTGCGATGCGTCGGCACCGAAAGGGGGCGCGGCGGGCACCATGGGGTCGATGGTGTAGTGCTCAGCCACGGAACCCCTTTACCGAAGGCACGCGCAGCGCCGGTACCACCCCTGCCGATCCCCCCCGGGTGCTCCCCGACTCACCGACGGGGGGACCCGACTTGCGGGCACGCCGCTCGTCATAGGCATTGAAGACCTTGCTCACGCGCACCATCCACCGGCTCTTCTGGTATTCGACCATGCCCTCGGGATGCGCGGCATACGTCATGGCCCCGACGGCGAACAGGATGGGCTCGATGCCGGCGAAGCGCGCCGGTACGTACAGGACGAGGATGATGGCGAAGATGCTGTAGGCCATGCCCGCCTGGATGGCTCCCTCGACTGTCCGGGACCCGGTGGTGATGACGACCACGACGAAGACGAGCGAGTACACGTATTCGAACGTGTCGGCGTTCACGTTGGTGAGGACCGAGGCGTACAGCGCCCCGCCGAACCCGGCGATCCCCGACGACATGGCGAAGACGGTGAGGCGCGCCGTTCTCAGGTTGATGCCCATGGTGGCGGCGGCCACTGGGCTCCCCCGCATGGCGGCCAGATAGCGGCCGACGGTCCCCCGTTGCACCAGGAGCACGAGCACGCAGCACAGCACCAGCGCCAGGAAGCAGACGAAGAGGAACGACCGGTCCGACCCGAAGTTGAAGGGGCCCAGCACCGGACGAGGCACGGTCACCCCGGCGAGGCCTCCCCCCGACCACGAGTACTGGAAGAGCGACTGGTCGGCGAACAGGGCGAAGGCCAGAGTCACGAGCGCCAGCAGCAGGCCCGACACCCGGATGGCGACGACGGCCACGATCGTCCCCACCACAGCCGCCAGCAGTCCTCCCGCCACGGCCCCGATGAGCACCGGTAGCCCCAGGTGGGCGGCGAACTGGCCCGCCGCGAAGGCGCCCACGCCGGCGAAGGCCGCCTGGCACAGCGACAGCTGACCGCTCATGCCCGTGATGAGGGTGACCGACAAGAACACGATCGACAGACACAGGCCTTCGTCGAACGCGGTCACGTAGGTGATGGGAGCCCAGGTGGCGCTCGAGGCCAGGAACGCCACCACCAGCAGCCAGAAGCCGACCCGGGTGGGAACGGCCAGACGGGGGTCGCGGATCGACACCGAGGGCGGGGCGGGCGGTGGGTCGCACGCGGCGAGCGGGTCCGAGCTCAGCTCCAGCCGGCGCAGGCCGGGGTTGAGCAGCAACGTCCCCACGAGCACGACGAAGGGAAAGGCGGGGACGAGCGTCTGGGCGACGATGCCCCCCGACGGCAGATAGCCGCTGAGCAGGTTCTCGACGATCCCGAGGCCGATGGCGGCGGCGAGCGCGATTGGGAGCGATCGCATGCTGGCTACGGCCGCGGCCGTGAGGCCCGCCACCAGCAGCGCGGTGAACTGGAGGGGATCCTCGGGGTTGAGCGAGGCGGTGAGGGGCAGCAGCAGCACGCCGGCCAGCCCGGCCAGCACGCTCGAGAGGGCCCACGCTCCGGCTGCCACCCGAGGGGCGTTGATCCCCTCGAGTTGGGCCATGCGACGACTCTCGACCACGGCGCGCATCTGCAGACCGATGGCGGTCCAGCGGAACATGGCCACCACCGCCGCCACGACCACCAAGGTGATCACCGTGGTGGTGACCTCCCCGCCGTTGATCGGTGTCGAGAAGACGTGGAAATAGACGTGGTTGGGATTCAGCCACAGGTTGGGAGGGTTCTCCCGCTCACCGTTGCCGAAGAAGATCGGCAGTGTCTGGGGGATGGCGATGAGCAGGCCCAGCGACGACACCAGCTTGGCCGTGGTCGAGGCGGCGGGGATGTGGCGGAACAGGAAACGGTCGAAGCCGAGTCCGATCAGGGGGGACATCACCAGCACCGACAAGATGAAGGCGACCCCAACCGGGAGGTGACCGCTGCGCACCAGGACGTCGAAGATGTACGCGGCCAGGAACGCCTGGGCGCCGAAGGCGAGGTTGAACACGCCGGTGGCTCGGAAGGTCAGCACGAGGCCCACCGCCATCAAGGCAAAATTGCACCCATAGGGGATGCCAGGGATGGCGTAGCTCAGGAACTGGCTCACGTTCCCCCCGGACGCTGCACGTTCACCGGATCGGCAATCCCAGGCGGAGGGTCAGGTCCCGTTGGAGCCGGAGCTCCCGGACGAGCCGAGGGGGCCGGGGGTGCCGGGCAAGGGCGGCACCGGCGTGTCGCTGTGCAGATCGAAGCACGTGAAGACCTGGCCGTTGGGGTGGACGAAGGCCGGCACGAAGTGCCCGGCGATCACCTGGACCTCGGCCTGGCAGTACGGCGGCGGGGAGCCGAAATGGCTCTTGGTCCAGTTGACCGGGGCCGTGAGCCCGGCCCCGTTGTAATCGGTTTCCTTGTTGAGAGCCGTCACCAGCTTCTTCTGGGTGAGGTTCTTGCCCACCGCCTTGAGGCCGGTGACGAACTGGTCGGCCGCCATCCACCCGTCGAGCGACACCTCTTCGTAGGTGTCGCTCGGCTGGTACTTCTGCATCTCTTTGATGTAGGTGTCGAGTCCGGGGTATTTCCCGGGGTAGGCCAGGGCCGCTTCGAAGGGGACGTGCTCCAACCCGAAGTACACCCCGTTCATGATCGAGCCGTACTGGGCCAGCGTGCCACGGTCATAGCCGTTGAACCACACCTGTTTCATGGTGAGGCTGTTCTGGCTGATGGCACGGGCGAAGCCCACGTTCCCGTTGACATCCAGGCACGTGAACAGCAGGTCCACGTTCTTCGCCTTCATCTGCAGGACGTCAGGTGTGGGGTCGCCGCCGTAGACGAGGTTGAGGTCGGTAAACGAGACGTTGAGTCCAGCGGCACGCATGCCCGTGACCGCGGCAGAGCATGCGGCAGCCGACTGCGGCACGCCGTAGGCGACCACTGCGATCGACTGGGCGCCCAATTGCTGCGCGAGATAGGCGTCACCGGGGGCGCCACACGGGAAGCACAGGACCGATCCGTAGTCCGCGAACATCGAGGGCTTGTCCGCATAGTCGGTGGACACGGCGTAGCCGAACGTGGGCATGCCCTGCTGGGCGAGGTACTTGGCTCCCCCGAAGAACGGTGTCGCCACCCCCACCACGGCGAACACGTTGTTGTGCACGAGCTGCTGGGCCACGGTCAGGTCGACCGTAGGGCTTCCCTGGTCGTCCTCCTGGTAGGCCAGCTTGATCGTGCGCCCGTCGACGCCACCCTCGGCGTTGATCATCGAGAAGTACGCCTCCACGCCGTTGACGATGGGGGCGAAGCCCGACGAGAGCGGACCGGTGACATCGGCGATGCTGCCCACCTTGATCTGCGTGGCGGTGACCCCGGGAGCACCGCTGCCTCCGCTGCTCGTCACCGTCTTGGCGTTCCCGCAAGCCGTTATCCCGAGAGCGAGCGCGATGAACGCGGTGGTGACGGTCGCGAATCTCCCTCGCCGACTGCGCGACATCGGTCCCCCTCTCCCCTGTCACCGTTTCCACGGGGCCTGGCCCCGTATGTCCGGCGAGGCCCCGGATCGACGTCATGCCTGACGCCTGTGTCAGTTCACTCTTTTGCCACTGTAGCCTGGGCGTGCGCCCTCCGCCCACCCGCCGGACGCGCCCCTGAGCCACCAATTTCCCGGCCGGGCCCAGCGTGGGAAGAGCTCGGCTGGCTCAGGATAGGAACAGGCGCTCGGGGTCATAGCGTCGCAGGGCGAGCACGTCGTCGGTCGTCACGGGGTCGAGCTCTTCCACCGCTGTCGCCACCGCCACGTCCCACCCGCATGCGGCCACCAAGGCCCGCACCCGCTCGTCCCGCGGACCGGGGCCGGCCGGGACCGCGGCCACCTGCAACGCGCCGTCGAGGCGTCGCAGAACGCCGAGGTCGGTGACCACGCTCGTCACGCGCGCTCCGGGACTGGTGACGAAACCGACCCGCTCGACCAACCGGTCGGGTCGCGCCAGCGCCACCACCACACAGGCTTCGGCCCGACTGGCCACGTCGTTGGCACCCCCCGACCCGACCAGGAACGGACCGCCTGGGATCAAGGTCGAATTGAGGTTGCCGTCCCGGTCCACCTGAGCCGCACCCAGACACGCCACGGTGCGCGTGCCCGGACCCCCGACGACCATGCCCAACACCGTCGACGCGTCGGCGAGCATGGGCGACCCGGGGAAGACGCGGTGGTTGAAGATGTAGGGATCAGCAGGCGTCGGGGTGTAGCCCCACAGGCCGAGCTCGGCGGTGAGAGTCAACGAACTGCCCCGGGCGCGGGCTCGTGCCACCGCCACCCACGCAGCCAGGTTGGCGACGCCCGCCCCGGCCAGCACGGCATCGGCTTGGTGTGTCGCCGCGACGAGCTCGAGCTCTCTCGCCCCATAGGCCGCGGCGTGCTCCCATTTGCTGGGAGGCACCGAGGCGTCGACGGGGTGGGCCTCGGCGTCTTGGTGCCAGGACTCGGGGTCGGTGCGCGACGTCAACCAGTCGAGGCGGTCGCGGCCCAGTCGCTCGAGGTACTGGTCATGGGTGGCGGGCTCGAGCACCCAGTGCCGGGCCCACTCGTCGAAACCTTCGCGCGCCGCGGCGCGGGCCTCGCCCCAGAACGGGATGTCCTCGCCGTAGGACGTCACCGGGAGCTGCGGCGCGTACAGCCCACCGGGATGCGCGCCGAAAGGGGCTTCGACCACCGCCAGGACGCGGTGCGCGGGGATCTTGACACGGTGGCCGAGGCCGTCGAGCCGCTCCACCACGCGCTCGACCGTGGCCACCACGCCCCGGCGGGCCGCCCACGCCCCCCACGCCCCTTCGAGCAGCGGCTCCGAGAGCGCCACGTTCCCGTCGTGGTCGGCCACCGCGCCGTGCACCAAGGTGACGTCGGGCACGAGCGGCGCCAGCAGTCCGACCGGGCCGAAGGCGGTGTCGGCCACGGTGAACGGCGCGTTCGACGCCATCGACGACCCCTGGAGGGAGCCGGTCACGATGGCGGGCAACCCGCGCGCCGCGGCCTCGAGGCGTTGGGTGAAGGTGAGGATCGACCAGTGCTCGACCTCGACCGCGCCTGAGGCGTAGGCCTCCTGGAAGATCGGGTTGGGCGTGTAGGTGGGAAAGGTGTCACCGGAGTAGGTCGTGACGACCTTGCGCACCATCTGTCCCCGGAAGAACAGCGCGCCGAGCGAGCTCAGGCTGAGCATGACGAGCGTGAAGCCCGAGTCCTGTCCCCAGTGCTGGCGCGCCATCTCACGCGCGGCCGCACTCCAGCGACTGTGCCCGCACAACACCTGCACGGTGTCGCCGGGGCGCACGTGATGGGCGACGGCTTCTTCGAGCGTCACATGTTCCACGTCAGGTCTCGTCCCGATCGGCCTTGGTGCTCGGCGTCCTAGCGTCCGGTCCAGCGCGGCGCCCGCTTCTCGACGAAGGCGGCGGGCCCTTCTTTGGCGTCTTCGCTGGAGAAGACCTCGGTGGCGATGGAGGACTCGATCCGGTACCCCTCTTTCATGTCGACGGCCAACGCCCGCAGCACGCTTTCTTTGGTCTTGCGCACCGCGAAGGGCCCGTTGGCCGTGATGCGATGCGCGTATTCCTCGGCTTTGGCCCGCAACTGCTCGGCGGGCACAACGGCGTTGAGCAATCCGAAGGCGAGGGCCTGCTCGGCCGGGACGCGATCCGCGCACAGGAGGAACTCCATGGCGGCCGGGAAGGGGATCTGGCGGGGAAGCCGGACCGTGGTCCCCCCGCCCGCGAACAGTCCCCGCTTGGGCTCCATGACCCCGAAGTACGCCTCGGGCACCGCCACCCGGAGGTCGCACCCGCCCAGCATCTCCATCCCCCCTGCCACACACGCTCCGTTCACCGCGGCGACGATCGGCTTGTAGAGCTTCACGCCGCGCAACACCGCCTTCACCCCGTCGTCAATCCGGTAGCCGTCGAGCTCTTCGACCTGGCGCGACGCGATCTCTTTCTGGAGCTTGGTCACTTGCGGGATGTAGGTCTTGAGGTCCGCGCCCGTGCAGAAGGCGTTCCCGACGCCGGTGATGATGGCCACCCAGGCGTCGTCGTCCTCGCCGAAGCGGTCCCAGGCGCCGCGCAACAAGGCGAAGTGCTCCATGTCGAGGCTGTTCATCGAGGCCAGGCGGTCGATGGTGATCCACACGACATGGTCGTCACCGAGCTCGTAGTGGACGGGCACGCTACCTCCTCTGTTCGCGGGGGAGCCCCAGGATGCGCTCCCCGATCACGTTGCGCTGCACTTCGGACGTGCCGCCCGCGATGCTGGCGGCCTTCGACCACAGCCACTGCCGTTGCCACGGCCCCACCATGCCCGACGCGGGGCCCTGGACCGCCAGCGCCGCCTCGGAGAGCTGCTGGGTCATGTCGGACCACGTCAACTTCACCCAGCTCGACTCGGGGCCGGGCTCTTCGCCACGTGCCAGCTTCGAGAGCGTGCGCCAGTTGTGCGTGCGCAGCACCACCAGGGCCACATAGGCGTCGACCAACGCGTCGGCGACATCGGGATCCTCGAGCATGCCGTTGTGGGCGGCCTGAGCGAAGAGCCGCGTCAGGTACCCCTCATGGACGACTTCCTCTTTAAAGGGGAAGTTTGTGCCGCGTTCGTGAGCCAGGGTCGTCGACGCTACCGACCAACCCTGGCCGGCCGGTCCGACCAGATGCTCGGCCGGAACCACGACGTCGTCGAGGAACACCTCGTTGAACTCGGCCTCGCCCGTGATCTGGACGAGAGGGCGGATGTCGACGCCGGGCGCCTCGATGTCCACGACCAACAGCGACAGACCCCGGGGACCGGTCGTGTCCGGTTCGGTCCGGGCCAGACACAATCCGTAGCGGGCGAACTGCGCGTAGGACGTCCACACCTTCTGGCCGGTCACGCGCCACCCTTCGGCCACAGGATCGGCCCGTGTGACGAGCCCCGAGAGGTCCGACCCCGCGCCCGGCTCGCTGAAGAGCTGGCACCAGATGTCCTCGGCGCTCACGATGGCGGGCAGCCACCGGCGGCACTGCTCGGGTGTCCCGTGCGCCAGGAGTGTCGGGCCCGCCAGGTTGATGCCGACGCGGTTGACGAGTTGTGGGGCGCCGCTACGCGCGTACTCGGCGTTGAAGATCGCCACCTCGACCGGCGACGCGCCCCGTCCCCCGTACTCCGCCGGCCAGTTGATCCCGACCCAACCCGCCTCGGCCAGCTGTGCCTGCCAGGCGCGACCCCACGCCACCGACTCCGCCAGGTCGTCCCCCTCGGGAGCAGGCACGACGTTGGCCTCGAGCCACGCCCGCACGTCGCGCGCGAAACGTTGCTCGGTGTCGGTCAGCGACAGGTCCACCTTCCCTGCAGTTCTTCCTACAGGTCCCAGGCCTGGGCGCGACCGCTGTCGACGAAGGCACGTCGCAGCGCGGACTCCTCGTCGGGCCCGAAGGGTCGGTAGCTGTCCTCGCCTCGCCCGCGCACGAACACGGCGTCCCCACCGATGCGGTCGGCCCGGAACTTCTGGTGCACCAAGGTCCGGACCAGCACCTTGTTGGTGGGGGTGGTGGGCAGGGCGCGACTCAGCCGGACGTAGCGGGGACGCCACTTCGGGCTCAGGTCGCTCTGCGCGTCGACCCAGGCGGCAAAAGTGGTGGGATCGAAGGCCGACGATTCGCGCTGGACCAGAGTCACCATGACCTGGTCCCCGGAGTCCACGTCGGGCACCCCGTAGACCGACGCCAGGATGACGTCGGGGTGCCGGGCGACGATGGCTTCGATGGGCGCGGCCGGAAAGTTCTCGCCGTCGACCCTGAGCCAGTCCGAGGTCCGCCCGGCGAAGAACACCCAGTCATCGGCGTCGACGTACCCGAGGTCGCCGCTCCAGTACCAACCGTTTCGGGTGGTCCGGGCCATGGCCTCGGCGTTGCGGTAGTACCCCTCGAACGGCCCCACCCCCTCCACGTTGACGATCTCTCCCACGCACTCCTCGGCGTTGAGCAGACGTCCGTCGCGGTCGAACACGGCGCGGGGACGCTCCTCGCCGTCGGGGTCGACCACCTTGATCCCCTGGCGCAGCCTTCCCACCGAGCCGCGGGGAACCCCACCCGAGCGGTCAAGGGCGATTCCCCCTTCGGTCGAGCCGAACACGTCCACCACCGCCACCCCGAAGCGTTCGGCCACCGCCTCCACCACGTGCGGAGAGCCCTCGTTGCCATACGCCAAGCGCAGGGGGTTGTCGGCGTCGTCGGGTCGCTCGGGCGTGGCCAACAAATAGGCGAGCGGCTTTCCGGTGTAGTTGAACCACGTGGCTCCGTACCGGCGCACGTCATCGAGAAAGCGCGACGCACTGAAGCGCCGGGCGAGGCCGACCGAAGCCCCCGCTACCAGCGCCGGGGCCAGGCCCACCATGAGCGAATTGGAGTGGAACAGGGGCATGGCGAGATACCCGACGTCGTCGGGGCCCACGTCGAGGACCATCGTCATCCGGTTGCCGGTGGTGAGAAGTCGTCGCTGGGTGCAGAGCACGGCTTTGGGTGCGGCCGAGGTCCCCGAGGTGAACAACAAGACCCACAGTGTCTCGACGTCGGGCTCGAGCCCGGGGTCACCGGTGCCCGGCGCCCACGACGCCAGGGCATCGTCGAGTGACTCACCCACGGTGCGCGGCGGGTCGTCGGCGTCGGCGAAGCGCTCCGACACGAGCAACCCTCCCGGGAGCGCCAGGTCGCCGACCACCGGCGCCAGCAGCTCCTGGTGACGCGGCTCGGTGACCAGCAGTTGGACGTCGGTGTAGCCGATGTCGGCGAGAAGGTGCTCGTCACGCCGGGTGTGGTTGAGGCCGACCACCGCCGCGCCGGCGAGGCCTGCTCCGGCCAGGCAGAAGAGGTAGTCGGGGGTGTTGTCGAGCAGCACCCCGACGTGGGGAGGTCGGGTCGGGTCGAGACGCTGGCGGAACAGGGCCGCGTAGCGGGTCGACTCGGCGTACATCTCGGCGTGGCTCCAGCTGCGCGCCCCGAAGTGCAGGGCCGGCCGCGGCGCGAATTCGGGGTCGGTGCCGTTGCGACGGAGCAACGCGGCGGCATTGGGTGCAGGCAGGGGGGCTTCGCCCGGGGCCGGCGCCAAGGCCACCCGCTCAGCCACGTCGGCCGGGGCCACGATATGAGTCCGGGACGCGGCGCGTTCTCTGACCACGGCGTCAGGTTAGACAAAGCTGCCCGGCGGTAGCGTGGCCGCATGGCCCATGTCCGCAGGGCGCCGACGCGACCCGGACACCGGCTCCGTCCCACGTTGGTCCAGGCCGGGGCGGCGCGCTACCGGCGCGTCGGCGGCGCGTGGGACCGGGGAGCCCTCGACACGTCGTTCGCCTCCGTCACGGCCGGCGGTGGCTCGGGGCCTGGCCCGGCCGTCGTCGACGGCGTGGAACGGCTCGACGGCGCGGCGCTCGAGGTCGCCGTCGCCGCCCTGGCGGGAGCTTTGGCGGCGACGGGTGTCCGGCGCGGAGACGTCGTGGGCTGGCAGCTGCCCAACGGTGCGCCGGCTCTCCTTCTCTATCGCGCCTGTTGGCGCCTGGGGGCTGTGGCGGCACCGCTGCACCACCGGCTGGGAGAGGCCGAGGTGACCGCCGCGCTCGAGCAGGTACACCCGGTGCTCGTCCTGGCGGCCTCGGGCATGCCGGGCTCGGGATGGTCCGGGGCGCTCGTCCTCACCGGGAACGGGACGCGAGACCTGCTGGAGGCGCTCGAGGTCGGGCCGGCCATCGGGCCCGGCTCATCGCCCGCCCGACCGACCGACATCGCCGTGGCGCTGTTCACCTCGGGCTCGACCGGGGTGCCCAAGGCGGCGCTGCACACCCACCGGAGCCTGGGGTACAAGGCCGGGCTCATGGTGGCCGTCCACGGCCTCGGGCCGCACGACGCGGTGCTCATGCCCGCACCCTTGGCGCACGTGTCGGGACTGCTCAACGGTGTACTCATCCCGGCCACGGCGGGAATCCCGACCGTCCTCATGGCGACATGGGACCCCGACGAGGGCGTGCGCCGGATCGAGGACGAGCGCGTGACGTTCATGGGGGCGCCGCCGGTTTTCTTCTCGCAGATGGCTGGATCGGCGGGCTTCGGCCCTGAACGGGTGCGCAGCCTCCGGTTGGTGTCGACCGGCGGGGCCTCGGTCAGCCCCGCGTTCGTCGACGCAACCAGCGAGTCGTTCGGGTGTCGCGTCAAACGCACGTACGGATCGACCGAAGCGCCCACGGTCACCACCTCGGGTCCTGACGACAGCGTGGAGCGGGCCCGGGACACAGACGGCCGGGCGCTCGGGGACGTCGAGCTCGAGGTCCACGACCCCGAGACCTCGACCCGGGTGGCGACCGGTACCACGGGCGAGATCTGGCTGCGGGGGCCGGAGTTGTTCGCGGGCTACGTCGATCCGCTCACCACGGCCGGGGTGCTCTCGGACCGGGGGCGCTGGTTCCGCACCGGGGACCTCGGGGTCCTCGACACCGAGGGCTGGCTGCGCGTGGTGGGTCGGCTCTCGGACATCATCATCCGAGCCGGGGAGAACATCTCGGCCTCGGAGGTCGAGGCCGTGCTCGAGGCCCATCCCGACGTCCGCCACGCCGTGGCGGTGGCCGTGCCCGACCCCGAGGTGGGCGAACGCGTGGCGGCCTTCGTGGAGGCGACCTCGTCGTTCGACCTGGCCGCGTGCCGGGCGTGGTTCTCGGCGCGGGGCGTGACTCGCTTCAAGACCCCCGAGATGGTGGTGCAGCTCGACGCGCTGCCGGTCCTCGCGGCGGGCAAGCCCGACCGGGCCGCGATGCGCACCATGGCGGCCGAGCGGCACGGCCCACACTGACCCTCGAGATGTGCCGCGTCTTCGGAGATGCGGGGCGGCTCAGAAAACGGGCAGACCGGCCTCGGCGCGCACCTTGAGGACGCGCGCGATCCGCTCGCGGTGATAGCCGGCGTCGCCGAAGGTGACCTGGTCGAGCTGTGAGCGCTTCAGGAAGAGATGGAGGTCGTGCTCCCACGTGAACCCGATTCCCCCGTGGACCTGCAGGCCCGAGGCCATGACGCGCCGGGCGGCGTCGGAACACCACACCTTGGCTGCAGACGCGGCGGCCGAAGCCTCGGGGTCCTGCGCGCCGACTGCCCACGCCGCGTAGTACGTGGCCGATCGCATGCCCTCCACGTCCACCAACATGTCGGCGCACCGGTGCTTCACAGCCTGAAATCCACCGATGGGGCGCCCGAACTGCACGCGGTCCTTGGCGTACTGCACGGTCATGGCGAGCACAACGTCCGCGGCGCCGAGCATCTCCGCACACACCGCCGCGACGGCGCGGTCGAGCACCGTTGCAGCCGCGTCCTCGTCCCCGAGACGAAGTGCGGGCCGGTCGTCGAGCTCGAGCCACCCCAGGGCGCGGGTGCGGTCCATGGCGGGCTCGGAGATGCAACTTGCACCTTCGTCAGAAGCCAAGGTGAAGAGGGCGGGGGCGCCGTCGGCCTCGGCGAGCACCACGAGCACATCCGCCGACGGACCGCCGACCACAGGGTCGGAGCGGCCCTGCAGGCGCCACGTCCCGTCGCGGTCGAGTCGGGCGCGCACGGCGTCGACGCGACGCGACCACGCCACGGCACCAGTGGCCTCACCTGTTGACAGCCGCCGAGCCCAGGTCCCGACGTCGGTGTCGCGAAGAGCCGTGGTCGAACCGGCCTCGAGCGCGCCGCTCGTGATGGCCGAGGCGATCGCCCCTTGCGCGACCACCGTCCCGGCGAAGGGCACGGGGGCCAGATGCCGCCCCAGCTGCTCGCACAACACCGCCACCTCGACCAGCCCGAGCCCCAGACCTCCGTCTTCGACCGAACACTCGACTCCGGGCCATCCCTGATCTGCCATGGCGGCCCACAGCTCGTCGTCGAAGTGCCGGCCGGCGTCGGCCACCTCCCGTACGTGAGACGTCGGGCACGAGCCCTCGAGGAGGCTCCGTGCCGCGTCGCGCAGCGCGACCTGGTCCTCAGACAGCTCGAAGTCCACGGGCCGGAGCCTACCGACGCCCGGTTCGGGAGTCTGACGCGTGTGTCATGCTGGCGCGGGCGATGGACCTGACGACGACGCCCGAACAGGAGCGCCTCCGCGGGCAACTGCGGGAGTGGCTCCGAGACCACCTGCCATGGGAGTACGGGGTGGGTCTGCCCCCGCGCTTCGATGACCTCGGCGAGGAGGTGGCCTTCGGTCGCCAGTGGCAGGCGGCGTTGGCCGGGGCCGGCTGGGTGGCGGTGACGTGGCCGGCCGCCTACGGCGGGCGCGACCTCGGGCCGGCCGAGAACTTTGTGGTCCAAGAGGAATTGGCGCGCGCCCGGGCCCCTGAGCTCGTGGGCCGTATCGGCGTGAACCTGGCGGGCCCGACCCTGCTCGCGCATGGAACCGACGACCAGAAGGCACGCTGGTTGCCCAAGGTTCCGACCGCAACTGAACTGTGGTGCCAGTTGTTCTCCGAGCCCGACGCGGGCTCCGACCTCGCCGCGGTGCGGACTTCCGCTCGTCGCGTCGAGGGGGGCTGGCAGCTCGAAGGTCGAAAGGTCTGGACCTCCTACGCACAGTTCGCTGACTGGGGCGTCTGTCTCGCCCGAAGCGACGCGGCCGTGGCGAAGCACAAAGGCCTCTCGTTCTTCGTCGTCGACATGCATGCGCCGGGGGTGGACGTGCGTCCTTTGGTCCAGCTCACCGGTGAGGCAGAGTTCAACGAAGTGGAGCTCAACGAGGTGTTCGTCCCCGACGATCAGTTGGTGGGTCTCCCCGGAGAGGGATGGCGGGTGGCGGGCTCTACCTTGTCGAACGAACGAGGGGTGAATCCCCGACAGCTCGTGATCCACCTCCAGCATCTCGAGGAGCTTCTCTCGGTCGCCGCGAGCTGCGGTGCGTTCGACGACACCCGGTTACGTCGCAAGTTGGCGCAGGCCTATGTCGAGGTCCGACTGTTCCAGCTCCACAACTGGCGATCGCTGTCGAGGCTCCAGCGCGGGCTCGAGCCCGGTCCCGAGGGGAGCATCTTGAAGCTCTATTGGAGCGAGATGAGCAAGCGCCTCCACGCCCTGGCCCTCGAGGTTCTCGGGCCCGCTGCGCCACTATGGCGCGACGCCGCCGGGAATCCCGGCGACGGATCGTGGCAGCGGGCATGGCTCTACTATCAAGCGGCGTCGATCTTCGCGGGCACCAATGAGATCCAGCGCAACGTGATCGGAGAACGCGTGCTCGGCCTGCCGCGCGAACCGGTGGAACCCGAGGGGGCTCGGTGAGCACTCTGGAGCCCGGAACATTCGACCCGCCATCGATGGCGAAGGAGGCTTGCCGTGTCGAGCAATGAGCCGGTGGTCCGCTACGAGGTCGACGGCCCCGTGGCGACCTTCACGATGAACCGACCCGAGGTCGCCAACGCCCAGAGCACCGCGCTGATCGACGCGCTCGACGCGTGCTTCGACCGGGCCGATGCCGACGACGACGTGCGGGTCGTGATCCTGGCGGGTGCCGGGAAGCACTTCAGCTCCGGCCACGACCTCAAGGCCATCGTGGGGAACGAGGGCGCCGACGAGTGGGTGGCCATGCGCGAGACCCCCGAGGGCAAGTTCCGCCACGAGCAGGTCATGTACGTCGACCGGTGCCGCCGGATCCACGACTTCCGCAAGCCCACCATCGCCGCGGTCCAGGGCAAATGCGTGGCAGCCGGCCTCATGTTGGCGTGCATGTGCGACCTGATCGTCGCCGCCGACGACGCATTGTTCTCCAATCCCGTGCTCCGCATGACCGGCGCCGGGGTCGAGCTCCTGGTGGAGCCGTGGGAGCTCGGCATCCGCCAGGCCAAGGAGTTCCTGCTTGCGGCGGAGGAGCTCGACGCGGCCGAGGCGTGGCGGCTCGGCCTGGTGAACAAGGTCGTCCCCCGGGCCGAGCTCACGGCTCGCGCGCTCGAGCTGGCTCAGAGGGTGGCGCTCGTCCCTCCCGTCACGGCCCAGGTGGTGAAGGCCTCGCTCAACAATGTCGGGGAGCTGATGGGCAAGAGCGCGTCGTGGCGCTACCACTTCATGGCGCATCAGTGGACCCATAACACCGCGACCGCGCTGTCGGCGCTGCAACAGCGCAAGCAGATGGGCTCGATGAAAGAGGTCTTCGCGGCCCGAGACCGGGGAGATGCCGCTGACGACGACGCCCCCGGCCAGGACTGACACAACCGATGGCGCGCCCCCTCGAGGGCCTGCGGGTGATCGACGTCGGCACCAGGATCGGTGCACCATTTTGCGCGGGCCTGCTGGGTGAGTGGGGGGCCGAAGTCGTGAAGGTCGAACAACCGCGCGGCGGTGACTTCATGCGCACCATCGGGCCCTTCGTCGACGGCTTCTCGCTGTTCTGGGCGGTGGAGGGTCGCGGCCGTAAGAGCGTCACCTGCGACCTGCGCGTGCCCGAGGGCCAAGGCCTCTTCCGTCGACTGGCGTCGACCGCGGACGTCGTGTGTGAGAACTTCCGGCCCGGGACGATGGAGGATTGGGGGCTGGGACCCGACGTGCTCGATCCTGGACTGGTGTTCGTGCGCATCAGCGCCTTCGGCCAGGACGGCCCCTACGCGACACGACCCGGGCTCGACCGTCTGGGTGTGGCCTACGGGGGCCTGCTGCACCTGACCGGCGAGCCGGACCGTCCCCCGGTGCGACCAGGGGTGACCGTCGCCGACTACCTCACGGGGGTGTTCGCGGCCGAGGCCGCCCTTGCCGCGCTCTACCGCCGTGACGCCGGCCGCGCCGGCGCCCGAGGTGGGGACCCGCACCGCGGTCAAGGCGCGGTGATCGACGCGTCGCTGTACGGGTCGGTGCTGCGCATCTTGGAATGGACCATCCCGGCCTACGACCGTCTGGGGACGGTCCGGTCCCGGGAGGGCAACCGCCTGTCGAACTCGGCTCCCCTCGACAATTACCCGACCGCCGACGGGAACTACGTGTGCGTCGTGGCCGGAGGCGACGCCAACTTCGCTCGCCTGTGTCGTGCCATGGGCCGCTTGGACCTCCTCGAGGATCCCCGCTTCGCCACTCTGGCCGACAGGGCCCGCAACGGCGACACCATCAACGCGCTCGTCGCGCAGTGGACATCGGGGATGGCGGCGGCCGAGGTGGAACGCGCCTGTATCGCCCACGACGTGCCCGTGGCGACGGCGTACACCGCCCGGGACATCGCCCTCGATCCCCACTTCGTGGCCCGCCACGACGTCGTCTCGGTCGACGACCCTGTCCTCGGTCCGCTGCGCCAGCAGGCGCCGTATCCGAGGCTCGTGGGTGAGGGCTCCCCCGTGCCGAGCGGAGCCCCCGAACTGGGTGCAGACAATCGCGAGGTCTGGTGCGACCTGGTGGGTCTGGCGCAATCCGAGCTGGACGATCTCCAGGCCAAGGGGATCGTGTGACGGCAACGTGAAAGGACGGTCGATGTGAGAGCGCTCGTGTTCGGTGCCGCGCCCGCGCCCGACGAAGCGAGGCCCCAACCGAAAGACGATCTCGAGCGCATGCTGGTATCGCTGCCTTTCGGCCTCCACGTGGTGGAGGACGCGAGACCCCCACGTCCGGATTGGGTCATTACGAAGCCGATCCTGTCGGGGATCTGTGGGTCCGACGCCAAGCTCGTGTTGGGCGACTTCGGGGAAGGCGACATCGACAACCCGATGTCGGCCTTCTCGTCGCTCCCCCATGTCCCCGGTCACGAGGTCGTAGCGGAGGTCGTCGAGCTGGGGCCCGCCGCCCAGGGCCTCGAAGTCGGTGACCGCGTCGTGCTCAATCCCTGGCTCACGTGCGCGCCCCGCGGCGTCGACCCTGTGTGCCCGGCGTGTCGGAACGGGGACCTGAACCTGTGCTGGAGTTTCACCCGCGGCGCACTCGGCCCTGGTGTGCACGTAGGGGTGACGACCGGTGCGCCGGGCGCATGGGCGGACCTCCTCGCCGCGCATGACTCCATGCTCATCCGCGTACCCGACAACGTGTCCGACACGTTGGCGGTACTGGCCGACCCCTTCTCGGTGTCGATGCACGCCATCCTGCGCCACCCACCGCCCGCGGGCGGCAGGGCGCTCGTCTACGGTGCCGGCGCGCTGGGGGTCACGAGTGTGGCCGCGTTACGGGCGTTGTTCCCCGACGTCGAGGTGGCCGTCGTGGCACGCTTTGCCGCCCAGGCCGACTTCGCGAGGAAGCTCGGGGCGCACAAGGTCGTTGCGCACGAACCGCGCCTGGAGCTCGTGGAAGAGCTCGCCCAGTGGTCCGGCGGCGAGCTCCATCGGCCTTTCGAGGGCCTGCCCGTCGCCCATCCCGGTGGGATCGACGTCGTCTACGACACCATCGCCAGACCCGAGACACTGGAGGTCGGCGTGCGCGTGCTCGCCGAGCGGGGCACACTCGTCCAAAGTGGGGTGTCAACGCCCGGGCGTTGGGAGTGGACGCCGATCTACTTCAAAGAGCTCACCATCGCCGGCTCCAACGCGTTCGGCATCGAGGAGGTCGACGGCGTGCGCAAGCACGCCATCGCCCACTACCTCGACATGGCGGCGTCAGGTCGCGTGGACCTCACCGGCATGTTGACCCACCGTTACCCGCTCGAGCGGTGGTGGGACGCCCTGCGGGCCATCGCCCGTCAGGACGAGAGCGGGGCCATCAAGGTCGCCTTCGAGGCATCGCCAGCCGGTCGGTGACTACGATGCCCCCGAAATGGGACCGGCGACCACGCCGAGCGCCCCGTCCGGGCCGAGCCCGGTGAACACCGGGGACGCCAAGGGCGCAGCGAACGGGAAGCGGGCTGCGTCGCGCGGCGCCAAGGTGGCCGTGGTGGCGGGGGAGCCCGCCAGCAAACGCGCTTTGCGCTCCCAGGGGCGCAAGACCATGCGCAAGCTGCTCGACGCGGCGATGGTGGTCTTCGCCCGCCGGGGGTATCACGCGGCGCGCGTCGACGACATCGTCAAGGTGGCCCGCACCTCTCACGGCACGTTCTACCTGTACTTCTCCAACAAAGAAGACCTCTTGCGGGCCTTGGTGGGCGAAGCCGGTGAGGTGGTCGCCGCCCTCGACGACGCCCTCGGCCCCGTGGGCCCCGACGCGGCGGGGTGGCAGGAGCTGCGCACCTGGATGGAGCGCTTCTCTGTGGCATGGCAGCGTTACGCCCCGGTGCTGCGCGCCTGGACCGACCTCGTGATGAGCGACTCCGAGCTCGGCGCCCAGGCCCACGCGGCGGCGGGCGGTGTCGCTCGCACCCTGGCGGCGCGCATCGAGGGGGCAGGACCACATCCGGGCATCGATCCCAACGCGGCCGCCGAGGCGGTGGTGGCGATGGTCGACCGCTTCCATCAGCTCCGGCAATTCGCCGGTGAGCCCGTCGACGCCTCGGCCCTCGACACCCTCACCACCATGGTGCACCGGGCGCTGTTCGGTGGAGGGCCACCACCCCCATACGTGTTGTCAGCCGACGCGCATCGCACGGGACCCGACGAAAGCGGCGTGCGTTAGTCCCCTCGAGATGGAGAGCGCCGCGGCGTTTCCTCGTGGTCGACGGCACTGTGCCCACGTTCCCAGCCACGACGGGCCCAGGGAAGGGCTTCGACCGCCTGCAGGAGCCCGAAGGACGGTTCGGTCAACACGATGCTGCCGGCAATCTCCTCCCACGTGGCACCGACCTCGGCCGCCAGCATGGCGTGGCGTTGCACCCCGGGCCGATTGCGCAAGATGACCGTGCACACCATGCGGATGAGCTCGTGGGTCTTGCGGTCAGGGGCCTGGAGCGAGTCGATCTGCGCCAGCCAGGCGTTCTGGGCGTCGTGCAGGCCCGGTGCGAAGGCGTGCAGCTCGGCTTCGAAGGGAAACACCCAGTCGTTGTCGGCACCGGCACCGTCATCGTCGTGCTCATCGGCCTTGGGGCTCACCGCGCCACCTCCGTGTCACAGCATGGCAGAGGCGTCCCGGCTGCTCCCAACCCGGGGCGGCAACCGGGCTCAGGCGTCAGGGCTCAACGCGAGGAAGCGCGCGTACCGCTCCGACGCCGCCGCGGCCCAGCGCGCATCAGGCTCCACCCGTCGTCCCGGGCGCGCCCACTGCTGGGCGGCGTCGAGCGAGGACTCGAGGCCCGCGGTCCAGCGCGCGATGTAGGCGGCGCCGAGCGCAGAGCCCTCTGCCACACCCACGGTGTCGACCGGAAGCCCGGACGCGTCGGCGACACCTTGCATCCAGGACACGACGTGGGTACCCCCTCCGCTCGCCACGATGCGGCGGGCCGAGATGCCGGCGCGCTCGAGCATGTGACGGATGACGAACCCGCTGGCCTCGTACGCGGCGCGCTCCACCGCGCCCGCGTCGTGGGTCAGGTCGAGATCGTGCAGGCCGGCCCGCAGGGTGGTGTCGTGGTACGGAACTCGCTCGCCTCGCAGGTACGGCGTCCACACCGGCACCCGTCCCGGGTCACCCCGGCGCGGCGGCTCGTCGAGGGGCGCGTCGGTCCCAACGGGTCGGGGTCGAGCCGGGCGGCGAGTGGCGCCGTGCAACAGGGCACGGGCCCAGTCCACGAAGAGCGCACCGGCGTTGCTCGGCCCGCCCACGAGGACCTTGCCCGACACGGTGTGGGGAAGGGTCCACAGCCCGGGGGCCTCGATCCAGTCGTCGACCACCGCCCACACGATCAGCGTCGCCCCGAATATCACCAGGACGTCGCCGGTCTGCGTGGCGCCCGAGACGATCTGGTCACACAGCGCGTCGACGGTCCCCGCGGCGAGCACGGTGTCGGTGCCGGTGACCGTCCCCGCCGGCTGGCCCATGGGCACGACGGTCGGGAGCTGCTGCTCGGTGACGCCGAATCTCTCCTCCACGTCGTCGGCCCAATCGTTCCCCGTCCGCATCGAGCTCATGCAGATGGCCGTGCCGGTGTCGATGGCGGGCACGCGGCCCAGGGCGTAGTTGGCCACCGCCTGGGCGGGCCAGTAGCCGCGCGCCCCGGGCACCTCGCGCGCCGCCCACCGCACGAACCCCCCGGCGTCGGGCACGACCGAGCCCACGTCCCCGTACTGCGGCCCCGCCAGCTCCCGGCCCCGGGCGTCGCCGTAGAGGAGACCCGGACTCCGAGGGATGCCGCGCCGGTCGACGGCCGTCAGCGACGGCACCATGCTGGTCACGCACACTCCGGCCAGATCGAAGCCGGCCAGGGTCACCTGGGCCAGCGCCCGCATCGGACCACGACGCCACGCTTGGCCGGCGTCGTGCTCGAGCTGGTCCGGGAGCGGCGTCAGCAAACGATGGGGGATGCGGGCCCGAGCCAGAACCGTGCCCTTCTCGTCGGCGGCGACGGCTTTCACCGCCGTCGTCCCGATGTCGATGCCCACGGTGACCGAACCTGACATGACCGTCATTGTTCGGCCATTATGAATGACTTCGGCGGCCGAAGGAGGATCGATGGACCCGACCCGCCCACGGGCGCTCGTCACCACCCCGGTCCGGGGCCCCGGGGTCGATCTCCTGCGCGAGCTCGCCGACCTCGTGATCGACCCCTGGATCGACCACCACCCGCTGCGGATCTACAACGCCGAGCAGCTGGCCGAGCGGGCCGCCGACGAGGGCGCGACCATCCTCATGGTCGAGGCCGACCGCTGTGCGGGCCCGGTGTTCGACCTCCCCCTCGTGGCCGTGGCGAGCACGCGTGGTGACCCCAACAACGTCGACGTCGAAGCGGCCACCGCCGCGGGCGTGCCGGTGTTGCGGGCGCCGGCTCGCAACGCCGACGCCGTGGCCGAGCTCGCGGTGGCGCTCCTGCTCGCCGCGACGCGGGGGCTGCTGGGCGCGGACCACGACGTCCGGTCCGGAGAGGTCTACAAGGACGGGACCATTCCCTACCAGCGGTTCCGGGCATGGCAGCTGGCAGGTCGGACCGCCGGCCTGGTGGGCCTCGGAGCAGTGGGACGCGCCTTGCGGTGGCGCCTCGAGGGACTGGGCATGCACGTCGTCGCCTATGACCCCTACGCGTCCGACGCCACCCACGACCTCGAACAGCTCCTCGAGGTCTCCGACGTGGTGTCGCTGCACGCGCCGGTCACCGAGGAGACCTCTGGGATGATCGGTGCTGCGCAGTTCTCGGCCATGCGTGACGGTGTGGTGTTCCTCAACACGGCGCGCGCCCAGCTCCACGACGGCGACGCGCTGGTCGAGGCGCTGCGCTCGGGCAAGGTGAGCGCGGCGGGGATCGACCATTTCGTGGGGGAGCACCTCCCCCCCGATCACCCGCTCACCACCTTCCCCAACGTGGTGCTCACCCCGCACATCGGTGGCGCCACCTACAACACCGAGGTCAACCACACCCAGACCATCGCCGACGACCTGTGCCGTCTGCTGGCAGGCGCCACACCGCGCAACATCGTGAACCCCGACGTCTTGAAGCACTGAGCAACGTGGACTTCTCCTACACACCCGAGGACGACGCCTTCCGGGCCGAGTTGCGCGACTGGCTGGACGCCAACCTGCCCGAATTCATGGCGTCGGGGGAGATCGGCGATGAGAACAATCCCGACCGCCGCACCATGGTGCGACGCCAGGCCTGGCAGCGACGGCTGCACGAGGGGCGATGGGCCGCCATCAACTGGCCGAAGTCCTGGGGAGGCCGTGAGGCCACGGTCATGCAGAACACCATCTACTCCGAAGAGATGGCACGGGCCAAGACGCCGGGCATCTACAACGCGAACGGCCTGTGGCAGATCGGTCCCATGATCTTGCGCTGGGGCACCGAGGAGCAGCAGCAGATGTGGCTCCCGGGGATCCTCAACGCCGATGTCCACTGGTGCCAGGGGTTCACCGAGCCCGAAGCGGGCTCCGACCTGGCCAACCTCCGCACCCTGGCCGTGCTCGACGGCGACGAGTACGTCGTGACCGGCCGCAAGATCTGGATCTCCACCGCCCATCTGGCCAAATGGGGGCTGTTCCTCGTGCGCAGCGACCCGACCGCCATCGAGCGTGGGGTCAAACACGAGGGGATCACCGCGCTCATCGTCGACATGGAGCTGCCCGGCATCGAGGTGAACGTCATCAGAGACATCACCGGCGGCGAGCTGTTCTGCGAGGTCAACTTCGACGGGGCCCGGGTGCCAGCGGCCTACCGGCTAGGTGAGGAGAACCAGGGCTGGAACGTGGCCATGGGGACACTCGCCAACGAGCGGGTGGGCACGTCGGGACTGTCGGTGTCCATGCGCATCGAGCTCGACAACCTCATCGCCACGGCGCGTCGCAACAACCCCGAAGCGCTCGACGACCCCGGGATCCGGGACCGTATCGCCCGCCTGTGGACCCAGCTCGAGCTCACCCGACTGTTGAACGCGCGGGCGCTGTCGAAGATCCTGAAAGGTGAGAAGAACTGGCCCGAGGTGCCCCTGGCCAAATTGCAGTGGAGCTACCTGTCACAGACCATCGCCGAGCTCGGCGTGGACATCCTGGGTGCGACGGGCGTCTTGGCACGGGGCGGGCCCGACGCGGTGGACAAGGGGCACTGGAGCCACAACTACGTGTGGCAGCGTTACACGTCGATCGGCGCGGGGACCACCGAGGTGCAGAAGAACATCATCGCGGACCGCGCCATCAAGATGCCTCGCCGCTGAGCCTCAAGGCTGGGTCACCGACAGCACGTTGCCGTCGGGGTCACTGAACCACGCCACCCGGGCTCCGCTCGGCGACACCCACACGCCGTCGGCGTCCTGATCCATCCCGGCGAAGCGCGCGAAGCGCACGCCGCGTCGCCCCAGGCCCTGCACCGTCGCCACCATGTCGTCGACGACCCAGCCGAGCACCGTGTAGGGGGCGATCCGGATCTCTCCGACCGGCGTCACCCGCAACCGGGTCCCGTGCGCGTCGAAGACGCACGCGAACGGCGTGTCCTCCACCACGGGGAGGCCCAGCGTGGCGCCATAGAACGCCCGCGCCCGGTCGAGGTCCGTCGTCGCCACGAATGCCACCAGGTCGTTCGATCCGAGCATGCGACGTCCTCCTCGGCCGAAGAGCGTAGGGCCCGGTCACCGGGTGCTGGCCGTCCGGGACGAAATGTCACTTGCTACTTACGTAAGGATCTGCTTACACTTTGGATGTGGACGCCGCCCTCCGAGCCATCGCCGAGCCGCACCGGCGCGAGATCCTCCGCCTCGTCGGCGACGAGGAGCTCGCGGCGGGAGAGATCGCCTCGCACTTCGACATGAGCCGTCCGGCGGTGTCCCAGCATCTCCGGGTGCTCGTCGACGCCGGTCTCCTCGAGAGCCGCCGGGACGCCACCCGGATCATCTACCGGGCCCGGCCCGAGGGCCTGGCCGAGCTGCGGGAGTACCTCGAGGGGTTCTGGGATACCGGACTACGCCGCCTGAAGCGGGCGGTCGAGCGAGAGATGGAGGACACCGAACGTGCCGACCGGCGATGACGTCATCGAGCAGGAGATCCGGATCGCGGCGCCCCCCGAGGTCGTGTTCCCCTTCTTCACCGACCCCGACAAGATGCGGCGCTGGCAGGGCATCGACCACAAGGTCGACCCCCGGCCGGGAGGCATCTACCGGGTCAACGTCGACGGCACCCACGTCGCGCGGGGGGAGTACGTCG